>Ga0302271_10002191_pt1 | contig 17906 bp, 14 predicted proteins | sample III_Bog_N1_1_FD_198767 | JGI IMG/M metagenome (GOLD analysis project Ga0302271, IMG submission 198767) | Peat permafrost microbial communities from Stordalen Mire near Abisko, Sweden - III_Bog_N1_1 | ecosystem: Environmental > Terrestrial > Soil > Wetlands > Peat | place: Sweden: Abisko...
TCGTTTATTTAGTGTGTGTTAGGGTTTTAGTTTAGTGATATTTTAAAGTGTGTTTGTATTTTCGAAACTACTTGTAATTTGTATTTTCGAAACTACTGAAGGACAGTCATTTGGGTTTGACTGCCTCTAGCTAGCCGGTAATTTGAAATTTTCTGATAATTATGTGAGTTTGCCTACTTTGAGAGTGACAAATATGGAGAATATTAGAAAATAATAAGCAGAAACTAGATAATAAATTTAGAGATGCACATTTTTGAGAGTTTTGAGAGAGAGAGAGAGAGAGTTTTTATGACATTTGTTTTTCTTCTTGTTTCTTTCATTGATATTGATTCTAAAGCAGCTATCTCTGATTAGAAGTAGTTTAATCTGAAGAGTAAAAAGAATTCTTAGGATCAGCGACAATCTCCTGATCTTTCTTGTCTGGGAAAAAATGGGAAAGATTCGTGGAAGAAAGAAAAGCCGATCCGGAATGCTGTCTAGCGATATTCGAAGTTCTGTGCGGACGATGAGACTTTTAAGGTTGGTTCTTAGTTGAAGTTGCAGAAGCTAGTTGGAAGTGGTGGTGGTGATGATGATTACGGTTACGATTATTGTTATTATTTTTGTTGTTTTCTTGTTTACTTTCGCCTCCTTATTCTCGTTGTCCCTACCAATTATTAGTATTATCATTATTCTTATTATCCTCATCTTCCTCTTCTTCATCTAGTTCTTCCTTCGAAAATTAAATACTTTTCTCTATTCCATCATTCTCCGAATACTTCCCTTACTTGTTAGTATCTTCCTTAAGATTATCCACTTTCTCAAGACGAAGAATTCTTTTTTAAAACTTCTTATCACTTTTTTAAGATAACTCCAAATAATGTTTATCTTTTTTACACCTAACACCATTATCTTCACATTTCTTCCCTTCTTGATAACCATTAGCATTATCATTATTTTTCATTTAATTATAAATATCTTCATCACCATCCTCTTTCACAATCTACTTGATCTTCATTCTCTCTTCGCCTTTTCTATTTTTATATCGTTTCCCTTTCCTATTATGTGTTTTCAATATTTCTGTATCAATATTAATTTCTTTCAAATCCAATCTCTAATCTAAACCGACGTCTTCATGATTCTGTATATTCCCTTCATTACCTTATTCATTCCCTTATTAATCTAACAAAATCTACTCCGATTATTACTATTATCCTAGTTATTACTACTATTACTGTAAACTTTCCTTCGAGAAATTAGGAATATGATAGAACACTAACACTCCCATAATTGTTAGAATAAATCCAATTATCGTTAGCGCTGTGAGTCTAAACCAGGAGGCTACAGCAAGTCCATATAAATACGGCAGAATCGAGTACATTCCACTTAAGACATTACATGCGATTCCAGAGTATTTTCGCATAATTACGAAATCCATGTATGTCATCAGCGGAAAGAAGATTAGTAATGACAATGTCGTGTATAAGAACATTGAATTCGATAAGAGTTAATCCCACCAGACTTAGGTTCTCTCGAAGTAGTAAGAGGGATTATCTTCATTGTCTTGAAAAATGCAGAGATTTGAACTGCACGGAGTCCATTAAAACACCAAGAGTAGCAGCACACAGACAAATACACAGATCACTGATTATGTCCCTAGAAATTACAGTTCATTTAGTTTAAACGCCTTCATGAATCTCTCCTAGAGGATATAATAAAATGGCATTGGAAAGCAGCTGATTAGCAGCAGTGTTACAGCAAGCACAATGTTCAACGATGTCGAGCTTAAACCCCCCTCTTCTCCTGAAGTTTCGGAGGAAATAGTAGGTTTCTTCGTTTGCTGTACTTCTTGAGAAGAATAGAATATTTACACCTAATCACTGCCTTGCGAGCAGTGGTTCGAAATTGGATAGAAAAACGCATCTGCAGCTAGAAAACCTTAGCCTAAAGAAGTTGCTATGATGCCTGTCCATTAGTTGAGCGTGTATGTTCTCATAGGATAGAAGATCTTCTCCATAATCACATGGGCTATGATGGAAGCACTCTTCATGGACGTAAACACACCGCTGGAGACATATCGTAGACCTATTATCATAGAGACAATTCGGAGAAGTGTCAGCGCAGATGGAATCAGAATATATGTAGCCTTAAATTTCTTAGATTTCGACATGAGTTTTGGATTATCGCTTTTGAGGATGTATGCTGCTAGACATAGACTTGCACCGACGCATAAGACAAGCGGCTAAATGACTGGATGATATGTTGAAACACCGCTTACTTGAAGCAAGGATTAGTAAGCGGAAAGCAACCGCACAAAACCTGAGAAAAAAATGACAGAAATGCAATAATCGAAAATTAAAAAAAGATTAAAAGATGTAAAAGGCGCTGAAAATGGCTAATAAATATTCTTGTTCAAATGCATACCCCCACAGAGAGATGCTACGACAAGGAAGAAAAACAATGCAAGGTTCCCTGGAACCATTCTTTTTTTCTCTTGAATATATCTCTTTCTCTTTCTTTGCTTGTTGGTTGCTTCCTATTATTTACTTTCTCAATTTCTCAAATCCCCTTTATTAGTAAATTTCTTTTGGACACTTCGATTTCCCACTGAACTAATCAAGGTTAAATTGCGAAAACTCTTAGATTTATGAGATCGCATAAGCATTAGATTAATCAAAAAGTGTCAGAATTCTCAAAAGAAAACACAAAAAAAATAACAAATTAATCTTTCTCAATTTTTTGATTTGGTTTTGATAAAATTTGTTGTGTGAATTGAATCCACTTTGACACTTCAAGTATGTTAAACCTCTCAAAGAAAGTGGAAGAAATACATAGCAAAGATTTTTCTGGCAATACGATTAAGAGACGAATGACTAAATGGAATTTTAATTAGCATTAAAATTGACAAAAAAATAGGAACAAAACTTCCATTTTTAAGTGCGTTGATCATTTTTTAATTGCAGGATTATCTTACTCTTCTTCATCTTGATCCGCTTGAGGGACAGCTGCATACATGTGTTCTGATTCTGAATTCTATTCTGCTTCTCTACCATACTCATTCTAGCATTCTTGATGTTTTTAATCCAAATTGCATTTCTACTATTTTTCTTATTTGTTATTTGCATTTCTTACGAAGGCACCTGAGAGAATATACAGCATTGCACAGAGTAGGAACATCAGCAGCATTCCAAATACTGATCCTAAATACATTTTTATCTTTACAAATTAATAAATTTTACAAAAAAACTACAAACTTATCATTTTATCATTGTTACAAGTTTTGAAAGATTCGAGGCACCGTTGCTGTCATTGATCAAGTCGCTAAACATGTAAATACTTGCAGCTATTGATATTAGCACAACATTCACTGTAATTGACAGCGTGTCGATTATTCCTAACATAACTGTGAGATATGGCACAGCATTGTCTTTCGAAGGAGACTCACTGAAAGATACACCTACAAATCCATTTATGAGTAGTAAGTATGCCAGGGCTTAAACGAATCCAGAGACTATCAATGTATTCACCCAGATTTACAAGAACAAAGATGATTATTATTGTTCACTTTTCGATCCATACGAGTAAAACAGATTAGACCATAAGATATTCCAGACTATCCCAAAAAACATCTCGAATTAAAGGAGTTTCATGACATTAAGTGGTGTAAATCCTGTTGCTTTGATGGCGTTCTTCATGCTGAGTTTGAAGAAATCTCAAAAATGAAGACAAAAAGGTTTTTAGGTTGTTTTTTTTTTGTTAGTTTGGGAGATCAAACAAATGAAAAAGTTATTTATTAGTGAGTGAGTTTGTTAGTTCTTTGGTTGTTTTCGCAAGTGAATACGTTTTTAATTTATACAAAAAAACTAGATGATTTAGCCAATCAAAAGTTGGTTGAAGTCTCACACAAAAGACTCAAATTTTCTAGATTTTTAGCTCAAAATATGCTGAACGCAACAACTTAGTTTTTAGAAAATGAGGCAGAATACAAAGCTGAATGGCTTCTTATTTTTGACATCTAATTTCTTGCATTCTTGTTGTTAAAGTTTATGCAATTAGAGTCTAAAGAAAGAGAGAAAGTAAAGGCAGATTGTGATAAATGAGGAAAGGCGATGAAAAAGACACCTAAAGATATATAAAATGTAATTTTTACTAATAAAGCAGCTAGATTAGAAAGAAATGAAGAAAAGAAAAAGAAAATACCGACCAAACAGGATGCAAAAAGAGGGGGATAAAAACTTGATTGCTAGTGAGTAAGTAACACAACTCTAAGTCATAAAAGTCCAAAATATCCCCTCATTTCTGCTTATTGTTGTTATTGCAAAAACTGCTTTTTTTACTGATCGGCTTGAGAAACCTAAACCCGCAAGTTTTCCCAGAAAGTAAATGTTCATGCGTTGAGAGCATCGTTTTTACTTAGTTTCTATCAGCTTGTACTGTGTTCCGCTTGATTCTCTTGACTTTCCTTCGTGCACTGGAGGAATTTTCGTAGAATTTATCAAGGAGAATTTATGTTTCCATCGAATAATACTCATCTACATCTAAATCCTCGCTGTTAGGGAGAATCGAAGGTAAAGCTGGTCCACCGAATACCGACCCAGATGATTATTAACAAGCACCACTCTAACTCAAACCTTCCAACGCTACTGACTAACTTTCATGAAGGTGTTTCTCAGGTAATTATTTGGTCTCTGAAGGTTAGGGGAATTCTTTTTGATTATTTAGTAGAATCCCATCATGAATTGCTTTATTTCCCTAAGGCTTTTAGGCTAGCTGATTATCTCCTGAATTCTTCGTCGGACTAGCAAATGAACTATTGTTTTGTAATTCCTTTTTTGGGCTAGGACTATTGTTATTATTTTTGTTAAATCCATGAATATCTTCATTTTATTACTATTTCTCCTATCCAGCGTGCTCTCTAGCCGTTGTTTATTAATTATTTTCCTTTATTTCTTCAATTATCTTTGAGTTATTATGTTGATTCCCAGAAGAATTACCATCATTAGAATTCATTTGATTCTCAGTATCTTCAGATTATCTACGTTTCCCGATCATTTCCAGAATATCTCTATCGCCATTGTTATGAAAAGGATATTAAGAAGGAGAGCATGCAAGCTCTGATGAAGGATTCAATTTTTTCCCTTTGGATTTATTCTTTTTCGGAGATTTTTTGTTTTTATTCTCCTCCGAATCAGAATGTGACTACGAATTACCTAATTATTGCTATTTTTGTTGTTTATTTGTGTTTTCTTGATTTTATTAATTCTTCTACATTTGATTCTGCTAATGCTAAATCTACTTATTCGTATGCCGTATCGAATATATCTCCTTCATTGTGTTTGTCTGCACATCCAAGACAATTATCGATAAAAACTAAAAATATGGAAATATCTCCGAGGAATGTGCTGTATTGAAGATCTATTTCACAATCCCATCAACTTGCAATTCGAGATTATCAGACGTAATATAAGATGTTTTGATTCGCACACAATCCTTGATCTCGCCGATTAGCAGATCCAGTGACATTTTATTCAATGCTATCCTACCTTTGAAATTCTACAATTCAATCATACCTTTGCGAACGGTGAGGTTCTTGAATTACTGTACGTTATACCCCAAGAGCTAGAGGAATTCTGCACTGTACCCATATTTCTTGAGTTCATAGCTGAAACTAGTCAGACTGAGCTAGCGGAGAGTGTAGAAAAAGATTTTACTTCGTTTTTTGAGTTCACTAAGAAATTTCCTAGCTTCTTTTTCAAATTTCTTGTAGGATTCAACCATTGCTGCACCGAGATCTTAGTGTGCAGTTGTTTTAGAAGGTTATTTACCATTCAGTTACCCATTGCTGGTGTTGTTATCCTTGTTATTATTCTCATTTTGTGCAATTTCTTCTTCTTATTATTATCTATATTATTTCCCTTTATCTTACATTTTATATGCCACTTTTTAGTATTTCGTCAATTTCTCCCCAAGCTCTCTGAGCATTGGTTCTTGATGATCGCACAATGCATCAGTTAAATGCGTGAAATCATAAACGGGTGTGTAGTGCGATTGCAGATTCAATTCCACTAACCCTCGCTCTTCAAAATTCTCCACTGAAGTTAGATGTTTATATTAGTTCATCAGTGAAGGCTATCCGAACAGCTGAGAGTTAGCATAATCGTAGTTCAAATCAATGAAAATATCACCTTGTAGCGCTTCCAAGGCTAATGGATTGTACACGTGCTTCAAAACATTCTCCATACCGAATTCTTTAGCTACTAATTTCTCGCATTAAAGGTCTTATTACTCTTCGATTTCTAATTTATCATTCTCCAAGCTGCTATTTTTCTTGGAATCGTCATTCGAAATGGATTCGAGATTATTCTAATGCTTCGAATCAAGTTAAGAATCTTTTTCTACCTTTTTTTCAGATATTTTCTCAGGTATTTAAGATATCGGACAGTTTTGAGTGTCTGAATCGATCCGATTACTGTCAGAAAAAGAAGATGTTGATGGTTTAGTTAGATTAGATTAAAGAGTAATCTAATTAGATGCTGGAAGGATTTGATTTTTTCCTTCTTAGGAAACCTCTTAATTGTTCTTTGATTCCTAAATACCATTCGAATTTTTCATGAAATGATTTTATTCTTTGTGATTCTGTTCTTAATCTTCTTAATCTTCTTATTCTTCAATATCCATTTCTTCCGCTGGCTGGGAATTACTTACATGTTAAGCATAACCTTCTTAGTAGCAATTATATTTTGACTCGAACTACTAACGTTCTTCTTGAACATTATCAGGGTTTGTTTGAGGACACTAGCCTTGCCGTTTCAGATTCGTTACCTACTAAGAAGATAATCCAGAGATATTATTTGGATTATTATCAAGAAAATTATTATTCTGCTAACAAGGCAATTCTTTATGAGAAATAAGACTACTTGTGCAATCCAGCATGTTCGCAGGATAAGATGTTTCGAATCCAGCAGCTTTCTATTAAAAGTCTATTTAATCAGAACTCCCGCTGTTCTTCTTCTTGTTGTCATTTATATCCTCATATCCTTAACATTTTTAAACGGCAACATCATCTTTGCTGCCACTTCCACTCATATTTTCATCTTTACTTCCTTCTTTCATATTCTCAATTCCTTACACTATCTAGTTACTTATTGTTGTGACCTCCCCTTCCATGGTAGTCATCCTATCAGCAAAACGATTAGCCTCTTTCCGCAGTTACTCCAAATGATGATTCTCTTAACAAAAATTTCTTAAAAATACAAAGCGGCTGGAATAACTAAAGAAACAGCAGCTGCAGGACTAGTGTTGTGTGTGTGCGACAATATATGTTTTTTTTTTAATGTTTGTCCAAAAAAAGAGCTAATTTTCTCACTCCTGTGGAACAAGTAATCCGATTGGAAGATAGAAAAAAATAATACAATTAATTAACAATCCCCTTCTAAAGGCTCTTTGTCTCGTCAATTTCTGCATCCTCTTTCTTTCCTTTTCTCCCACTTAATGCGTAACTCATCTTTTCAGCTAAAGAACAAAAAAGAGGATTTTTCCCTTAAAAATCGCAGTCACTTCGGTCTAATAAATTAGAGAAAGCTTAGTAAAATGTGATTGTCATTGTGAGTTGTAAATTTAAAGTTATAATTCTCCGATTTATCCAAACCAGACTATCAACACATTTCATTGCTCCCCATATCTTCCCTTGTAGTTTTCTGTCCATTTATTCTTTTTTTGACTTACCACTAATCATTACTGCTAAAACCTGCATTTCCCCTCCTGTTTTTTCTTCTAGTATTTCCGATAATTAATATCCACATATCCCATTAAAATGCTTAGTTCGTCATCTCCGTCTCATGTAAAGATAATTGTTTTACCCCTACAAAATATTTCTTCCATATCTTGTTCAATGATAATAACTAAAATAGTAAATATTTTAATTAGTAAGGGACTCTTGTAAATTGGAGTAAAGACATCATTTGTTTAAAGGGAATATAAGAATATTTTGACATTCTCTTTCTCTTTCTTTTTTTACACCAGGCAGATCTAAAATTTGAATTGTGTAAAAAATAGTAAATTATCAAAATCAATTATATCTTTTTACCAAATCCTCTTCATTCATATCAAACATATCGCAATATCTTTTAAGTTGTTTACAATAATGAGCTCTATTGAACTGTTAGAATTACCTTAAAATCCTATTAATATCTTACATATTATGTCTAAAGTCTTGTAAGAAGTGCTGAAAGAGAGCAATTATTATTAAACTAAAAAGCGCTGCTAATTATTCAGTTATCCGATTAAAAATCAAATATTTTTGGTATTTGCAAATTTTAATTACAATTTTGTCTTTCTACAATTCTAAAAATTTCTTCTTTACTTGCTATTCCTTCCTCAACATGGTTAATGACCATTTTATATTCAATCTAAGACTATTTACTACTAAATTCGAGTTGTTTTTTTATAATAAATACATATTATTTTCCTTCTCTCTCTTTTTTGAGAGAAACTAAATACAAAAACATACTGAAACGGTAACAAATCAAAAAAAAGCCCCTAAAGTAATACACATAATATTTTTCCTTTCTTTTGTTAATTTCTATCTCTAAAACTAGCAAGCAACTAAAAATAGCTTTTGTGTAAAATGTCTAAACCAACAAATGAAATAACTGGCTCAGCTAGCTCCCTTGGAAGTTAAGATAATGAGTAAACTAATTTGTGAATATTTCATTTAGGTCTATGTGAATTTCTCCGTTGAGTAATTGTTGTGTACTTTCTTCCCAGCGCAAACATTATGGTACTTCCTAAGCGCGAGATTGTCTTCAAGTACTACTCAAACAGAGAAGTCACAGCTGAATTTTAAATCTTAAATCTATCGCCGACAAGGAGCTTCAATTATCGTGTAAGGAAAATCTTAGTTGAGATAGCAAATCTCCAATTATCTTTATCTTCATTTTGCTTAGGTTCTATGCACTTCTAGCAAAAATTACAAAGTTGATCCGTTCAAGGGTGAGTTAGGTCCTCAATAGACTATCATCATTCATTCAACCTTAGTCACTAGCGCTGTATGCAACCAATTCATCTTTTTAACCTAACATATCTCACATCCTAGAATAAAACCCAAATCATTTCTAAATGTTTCTTCCATTTATTAGACAGAAATAGAGAAGCGAATGAAGGATCAATTTAAAGTTGAATACGTCCCTTTTGAAGAAGATCAAATCAACAAGGTAAATCATCAATGTCTCGAACGATTCCAATAATAATATTTTATATTTATTTTCCTCAATTTGCAAGAGTGTAAATTGGAATAGTCCTTCAAAAAAAGACATAAAACTCTCCATAAGTCTACAGTTCCAACGTTAGCAATAATAATCAGTCTCACCACTTCGAAGCACCAGCACCAACAGCTAATTGAAATCAAAAGTCAGCAATGCTTCCTCCAATCAACAATTCGATGGTAGATCATAGCAATCAATGTATTCCCCGAATCAAAGCCAAATCAACAATTCTTCGAATATCAGCTAACCCTATAAAAATAATTAGCCCTTCATCCCTCCAAGACAATAACAGCTAGCATAAGGGAATACTGCAAACTCAGATTTTCACAGAGGAGTCTAGCAAGAAGAATACAAACAACAATAATAGTACATTTTCGTTGCAAATTCTTTTGTTTTTTTAACATTGTATTGAAATTGCCTCTAGTAGCATGAACACCAACAGCCAAGTTAATATGCTTCCCCAAACGAGTAGCTCTGCTACAGCTAATCACCAGGAGAATCTGAAATATTAGCAGAAATATTTACTCTTGAAGAAGCGACAAGAAGATCAATTCGAGCTGATAAAGAAATACAAAGAGGATATTAAGCGATTCCATAATGAAATCAGCAAACTTAATTTTATCTTCAACAAGACAGAAACAAAAGACTAAATAGAGCCCAAAGCAAGTAAATTATATTAGCATACATAAACATAAACACACACAAAGTTATTTTACTGATACTATTTGCAATTTTTTATTTTCTGACAATTAGATAGCAAATTGATGTTGCAGCCATACCAGCTATCAATCTTAGTATTTGCTTTCCTTCTCATCGGAGCACTCATTAGAATCTGAGTTTCTGAAGCTGTAGTTCAGACATAATTCTGCTATTATTATTTTTTTGCTTCGAACTGTTTAATAAAAATATGAAATTCTAAAGTTTGTTGTATTTATGCGTATATGTGTGAGTGTGTGTGTTTTGTAAAGTAGATAGATTTTCACAATCATTTCTCTTTATTGCTTGCTTATTTCATTTAATTTATGAGCTTTTCCACTGAATTCTCATTCTCTAACTACTCTTTTTCTGCTTCTTCTTCCTTTTCTCCTAGTTTTACATCTTCTCTTTCTGAAATTTAAAAAACTACTGGTCTTCTCGGTGTGTACTATATCAAAGCTACCAATTCTAGCTTATAATCCTTATCAATCTCTATCGTCACATTCTCTAGCAATGTTGCAAGTACAGTCTTCATCACAGGCAATGCTAACTAATCTCCGATGCATTTATGTGGGCCATATGAAAATGGCAGGAATACCTTCTTCATTTAGGCTTTCAAAGTAGGATTGAACCATCGTTCAGGCTAAAACTCATCAGGTTAAGGGTAGTACGCAGGATCGTAATGCAGCTCTTACACTGCTAGTGACACAATGGTATTCTCTGGGATGATAATTTTCCCATTAAGTAAAGTATGCTCTTCCATAGCGATTTTAGGGAGAATTGTAGTTGTCGGCCCATAGTGTCGGAGAGTCTCTTTCATAACTGCATCGAGGTATTTAGCACTGCTAAGGGTCTAAGAAGATTCCTTAGTTGCTTAGATTTCTTGTTGTATTTCGGTGTAGTATTTCTTGTGCATGCAGAGATAATATGCAACCATTTATAATGTGTGTGCCATTGTGTCTCTTCCAGCAAAGAAAAATATTGTGATATCTTCGCAAACTTCATCGATGAACGGACCTTCTAGTTCTACTTCATTACTGCACATCAAATGCCTAGAGAAAAGAAGAAAAAAAAATTACTTCTCAACAACTTTTAACTTTTTTATCACTTTCACTTTCTCTCTCTCTCTGTTTCTCTTACCATGTGATATTCTTCTAAGGATGTAATCTATAGTCTGGGTCTTCTTTGATTTTCCTAATCGTGATGGCTAGAAACTCCTTGAGTACTTCCTTCAGCGGATCTAAGCACTTTTTGATATTTTCTGGATTGAGATAAATAATCGCTTGTCGAGCATTATTGTAGTGAAATTTCAATCTATCAATCAGCTCAGGATAATCGGCACTTTCCCCGAAAAACAACCTTAATGACCATTCCGCGAGGATGCTCTCAAACCAAAAAAGCAGCTCGACAGTTCCATTAAGATCACAGCCATCGTGGTACTTTGCAAGTTACTTTAAGGTTAGATTTTTGGCTAATTCGCAGAGTTGAGATTAATGTGAAAAATGGAACATCTAGCCATAGATTTTTCTCTTGAGTTTCCATCGATCTTGGAGATTAAATACAATGCTGTTCCCGAGGATTCTGGAGACATAGGATATCGTTATGTCACGCTCGTAGTATTTTTCCTTTTCTACCATGATCTCTTCGATTAATGTTGGATCACAAAAGCCTACATAAGCGACAGAAGGATTGGATTCTTAAAAGCAAACGAACCCTGGAGCATTAGGATATTAGCGTTTAAATTATTTAACGCTGTAAAGCTCATCGTTGTAGTGTTTTAAGTTGTATTCCTATTTAGGGCGATAGGAAGGAAAACGAATGAAACCATGCTTCTCAAATGGAGACAAACAATCTTCAGGAGGAGAAGATTAGAGGAAGGAAGTGGAGGGATTTACTGTTGTTGTTGTTTTCTTTTTATTTTTGAAGAAAACCAACACCACTGCACAGCATACTATAACAATAATCGATAGTGCTGCTTCTAATATCGGCAGATGTTGTAGAATTGTCTCACTCATCTTATTGAATAATACTATTATTCTCAATTTTGTTTTTGAATTAAAAAACAATTTTTTTCGATTTAATCAATAATTCGATGTATTTCATCATCATAAACCTTCCCATTTTGACTTCAATTATCTTCGAATTCCACAGATTCTAGATATCCATATTGATTCGACTAATATTTGTTTGTTCTTGTGTATTTTAGAATTTTAAAAAGCAACAATAACATATCTTTCTTTGCTATCAAAACATCAATATCAAAATCTAAATTTTTTCTTCATTTGAAGAACAGCGATTTGTTGTACTTCATCAGCACAACTTATCCAACAGCATTCTCCGGTGTGAGATGCATCTCCTCCTTCTTCTCTTCTTCCTCTCCATTACCCAGTGGATGATGGTACACTCCATTTTAGAATGACACTTTAACTTTTCCACTTTTCCCAAAGGCGGACACAATCTTTCCTGGGTTCGAAGTCAGCTAAATATCAACTTATTTATTCACAAATAATTCAATTTTTGTCTCCTTTTTGAACATATCCTTGACGATCACAGTATACCCATCATCATTCACTTTCTCTATTATCCCTTCACGTACTTTTTACCTAACTATCTTCAGCATATGCGCTTATTGCAAGTCTTATTTGCTAAACGTTTTTAACAAATTCCCGTAGAATGCGATTCGACATAGATTCGCTGTGATATCCGTATCGAACTTCGAGCAAATAAAAAGAGTTTGCTATGTCACGCAGACAGGCTTCTCAAACTCTAACAGAGCAAATAGCTAGGCGTTTGGTTGTTTATCCTTCATGAAATCATCGTAACTTTCGACATACTCATACTCTAACTTCGAATCAAACTTGTATTCTTCAATTTCTTCTTTTTTCTCTACCGAAAACCCTCTTGACGCTGCCATGCACAGCTACGCAATTACCGCTGTTGTCAACTCTGCCTTGAACAGCTTTATACTCGCCATAGACGTCTAATGCCCTGTAGTCACATGAAACTTCGCTTTCGATTAAATTCCACATTTGAAATGTGTCACCTTATTCACGGGTATCACAGCATACTCAATAAACTAAGTTATCCCCACTGAGCACGCAATCCCTCGCTCTATCAAGTTGCTATCTAACTAAGTAAACAATATCCCAGCTCTATCCCCTTAACTCACACTATCCACAGGTTTCTTGAACATCTAAATCGATTTTGACTTTCTGTTTTCATGAATCAACGGAAACTCCAATTCTTCTCCAACTTTATGCGTCCCAGAGATCACTGTCCCGGTAACAACACTGCCTTTCCCTTTGATTGAGAAGCAATGATCGATAAGTAACAAAAACGGACCATCTTTTGTTCGAACTGGTGCTTCACATTCATTCACCAAGCAATCGATCAATCCATCGATATTTAAAGGATTTTCTTACGACGCAGCAACCCCAACCATAGGTACATCAGGTCCTAATCGCGTCTTACTGAATACCTTCCTAAGCTAATCTTTTTTCTTTTACACAGTTTCTTCACGAGTTTCAATAGGAATCTAGTCAATTTTGTTTAACACTACAATGACTTTTCTATTGAGCAGCTCCCCGATGACTAAGCATTCCGCTGTTTAGGTCTAAATCCCTTTGTTTACGTCGATGATCAAGAACATAATGTCAATGATGGATGCACCACCTATGATGGTTTTGATCAGTGAAGCATGACCTGGACAGTCGACTAATGTGAACTGCAGATAATCAGATTTTAATTATGGTTTGAGTTTTTCAGGCATACGAGTGAAGAACGCACTGAATCCTAAGTCTAAGGTAATACCTCGTTCTTAGCTTTAGGAGCTCTTGTCTAAGGAAGCTGTAGATGTAACGACACTAAGTTCTCTGCAGACACTCGTTTTACCACTGTCAATGTGACCCAACACACCTAAAGTAATTAATTGAATGTAAAACTATCAAGGAAACCCAAAAAATAAACTTTGTTATCTAGTTTGTGATGAGATTTTGTTGTATTATTATCCCTTACCAACATTGATATTGAAGGCTGTCTTGGGAGTGATGAGCTTCAATTCATCTTCTGTAAAAGCATATTTGCTCTTCGCTGCAACATCAACCATCTGTGCGTCTACTACCTACAATATTGAATTTGCTATTTTTTCTTCTAATAAATCAATCAATCAATTTCAGGCTAATCTCTCTCTTTCTCTGATATGCCAAATTTAATTACTTTTTCTCTCTTTTTCTTTCTCTAATCAAACATAATACGCAATAGAAGTTTGGAAACAGCTTCGGAAAACACACACTTTCTTCTTCTTTTTCTTTTTCTTGATTAATCGCCCTCTCTCTCTCTTTCTCTCATGGCGTTGTATTTCTCAAGCTGCCTTTGCTCTGTTCTTTCATCGTAACCTGTAATAACTATTCCTTACAATCGCCCTGAATTTTTCTAGTTTCTTGGACTTTCTGATTTACTACCTTCTCGAGTTACTCCAACTCTTAGACTTAACTCTGATATCTCAACGTTCTCGCATTCTCTGTCAGAACCTATAAATACCCAATAAATATATATATAAATTATCAAAAGTAAATAACTTTCCTTTTAACCCTATCCCTCTTTTACAGCTTATTGCAGTTAGATCGTAGCATGCTGTTTCTTAGCCGTTATCAACCATTCCATCCTTTATCTCGGTCCAACAATCCTTTATTCTCTAATTCTCTATGCCTTATCTTCCTTCATCAGCAGCTCTTATTATCTAATCCCCGCAGTTTTCAATTCATCTCGTTAAGCGTTATGTTTTATCTCACTAGCACGCAATCTCTTCGAACCTAAACCTTAGCTTTATTTATCTTAAATACATTTCCTTTATTCTCTACTTTAACTGCTTTTCTCAACTCGACAGCCATTAGGCTCTAATGAACGACTATATTTTTGTTAATATTCTGCGTATTCAATTCTTTCTTTGATTGCCTTCCTTGCCTACTCCACTTACAAATTACCTTTATGTTATTGTCTTTCCATGTATCCTATTCGCGATAACATAATCTAATTTTCCTCTTCTGCTTGCTTTCGCTAATTCAGTGTCTTTCGATAGGAAATATATAAATCGTCGTTGAGCTTTTTTTCTGTATCTTATGGTGATGCTGATGAAGATTCTTAGAAGTTATCTTTATTAAGATAAATGCTCATTCCTTCCTCCTTAACAATACTATCATTAGTTCTATCTTTGTTAGGTTATTTACTGAATGTATAATATGGACATTAAGCTATTCTTTATGCTGATTTAGGTGTTATTTTCCGCTTTCCAGGCAATCCCAATAAAGAATCTTAGGATATTCTATCCAAAAATGAATCCTTTTCTTGTTGTTTTTCTTAGGATTTACTCTCCTTTTTCTACTACTCTGAAGGTGTTTTTACTAAGTTTACTCTTTGTGAAGTTGAGTCTGCTAGTTATTTGTAAAGTTCTAGTTAACAGGGGCTTTTATTATCACTAGGAGGATCTAGCATCGATTTTGAAATTGTAGACAATGATCGTTTTTTATCGGGTGCAGAAATCATATTCTCCTCTAATTTAGCAGTTAAATTACTATTAAAGCAGTTACTTATGCTACTTTGATTTAGCATATCCAGCTAATGTCTTCTATGCTTAGCTGAGATTAAGTACGTACCACGTTTATACGATGAATATTACGTTGTTGAAGTCTAAGGTGTTGACATAAGTAGCTAAAACAACGAATTATCTTCCTTCATAGAATCTTATTATTTGAGTAAATCCATTAATCCAAGGTCTTCGTAGTTCAGCGATAGACGAAGCTTCTTAGCAGGGTGAAGAAGAAGTTTTTATTGTTGGAAAGAACCATCTAAAAAAGGGGATTTATGTGTGCTAGTGGAATTGTGGTTAGAATATCGATTCTTTTTCCAACTAGGGGAATTGTAAATCGTTGGTAGAATAGTAGAATTCTTTGTTAATTCAAGATTCGAGCTGTCACACGAAGAACGAAGAGCATTCGTGTCTAATGTTGACAGCTTCATTGGAGCAGAATCTGAAATAATTTTTATTATTTGCTAAAAGGTTATGATGCTCGCAAAATAATTAATAAACCCGTATTTTTATTAATTGTTTGTTTTGTTGTTATCGCAACGAATATCCATTAATTAAACTTACAGTGGGGGGTTATTAGCATCCTAAAGGATAACAACAACCAACCAATCCAAGGATAGAGATAACTTAAAGAGACAAGAAATGAAATGATTGTATAAAAGATAAAAAAATAACAAATGTGTTAGCCACTTAAAAAGCGCATAATATTGAAGAAAAACTACTCTTAAAACCAATAATCTGTCAAAACAAAAGCAAAATATACAAAAGATAGTATGATCTTGTGCAAATATATTCATAATATTACATCCCTTATTTCTCCTTGTCTCTGTCATCCTTCATTTCAAAGATACATTGAGATCACCTTTTCCTTTTTTGTCATCTTTTTCTTCTGCTTAAATTAGAACACGGATGCATGATTTCTAGCTGGAATTCTCCGTGACATACAGAATATTGCTTTTCTAGGTGGAGAAAGTTAATCCTGAGATTTCAGGTGAACCAAGTAAGGTTATGGTTTCAAGAACTTAACCATTTTGAGTGTTCAATACGGAGATCATACCTTCATCAGATAACTAAGCAAACTCATATCTAGCAACGTAGAGCAAATCCGATGGGCTAACTGTGCAAGCGATTGGACCAAACCGACCAGAAAAGGTTGCGAAAACACTATAATTTTTTATTTAAGATAAAATGAGAATTTAAATAGGAATAAATCCCAGGATTACCTGAAATAAAAGATGCCTTGAGGTGTGAGTACAAATCTAAGAACTCTGTTCTTGCAAGTCTCGCAGACATACAGTATTTTCTCATCAGTTGAAAGGGCTAATCCAGATGGATAAGCTAGACAGTTCAACGCTAGTGGACGAATGAATTTATCCTCTAAATCGATCATGAACACGCTACCCTGATTTGCATAAATTTATCTCAGAAATGTGCACAAAACAAACAGAATTCTGTCGAATATTATTTACTTTAGGGTTTTCAATGGAAGTCTCACCAAAAGGACCTGAATCTGTGAAGATCAAGCTATCTATGGAAACAATTGATTGGTTAAAAATGGAAAACTTCTTAGATTTTTATTCAATAGGGGTATTATATTATTGGTTGCATTACTGAGTTACTCTGAGATTGCTAGGGAATGCGGGCCTAATAAAGGTTATCCTTCATATTCCTTGATAAGTTCATGTATTTCTTCTTAGCCAGTTTCATTAACAACCCTTGCAAATATTGATTAATGTGCCATGTCAGCTAAATAGAAGGTTTTCCCGCTTGAATCAATCACTAAAGATGATGGCTATCCAGTGAAATGGAATTCATTCTGTGGTCAAAAAGCATAAACCAAGAGAGCTATTATCATTTTAGCTTTCAAATAGACTTTTTTATTAGTTTTTGTTCAATGTAATGCTATGTGTATCTCTCTCACCTTGAGTTGGTTCTCTTTGAAGCTGAGAATCTCTCCATTTTATGAAACCAAATAAAGAGCTCCCTCAACTTCATATGGTGATGTCAAATTCGCAGAATACTCGCAGATACGCTCTTACGGATGACTCATTATTTATATCTTATTGTCTTGCTCCTTTATTGTTTGATCTCAATTTAATGCAAAAATAATAACGTTTCATTCAAGAAATCGCATTTGATTCCCTTAAATCCAAGAAGATCTCCCCTCCCCTCTCAACTATGTAACTTCCATGAAATTCACTAAATGATTAAAAAAAAAAGGAGCATTTCAAGTTAGAAGAACATAGGGACATAAGTAATTGTTATTTAATTATTGAGTGTATTTTTCTGTAATTTTTTATTTAATTTGAAAGTTAAAAATACCCGCCCCACCTCCCCACAGCTCAATCAAGTCTCCAAGTCATAAGAACATTAATTAAATAAAA
>Ga0302271_10002192_pt1 | contig 17902 bp, 11 predicted proteins | sample III_Bog_N1_1_FD_198767 | JGI IMG/M metagenome (GOLD analysis project Ga0302271, IMG submission 198767) | Peat permafrost microbial communities from Stordalen Mire near Abisko, Sweden - III_Bog_N1_1 | ecosystem: Environmental > Terrestrial > Soil > Wetlands > Peat | place: Sweden: Abisko...
CTTACAGCGCCTTGAGAGAACAACAACAACGAAAAGTAGGTTTTCATTTCTTTTTTATGATATTTATTTTATTTAGAAAGTTAATTTTCAAACCAAAATGAAATTCTAAAGGAGAAATTTCAATGATAAATGCAAAAGATTATGAAGAAGCAGATCTATTCTTAAATAACTACTAGACAAAGCATCGAACAGCACATGAATAAAAATCTGCTTTATTTCGAAAGAGTTAATGAGGTCTAACGGAATCACTTGAAGTATTTGGAAAATATTTAGTAAACGAACATTTCCATAGAGATTTTGATGAAATTGTCACTGCGATTGCAATCCATCCGAAGTTAAAAGGATTATCATAAGAAGAGAAAGATCTGAATTGTAAGGAAATGTAAGTAATGTCATAAGCGTAACATGGTTAGTCATAGGATGTTATCTCAAGAATCATACTCAATAAGGAGTTCAAACAAAGGAAATATCCAACAAATTAGAAGAAATATTTTTGCTGGACATGGGAGAAAATAAATGTCAATTACTGTAAAATATCTCAAATCAGAGTAAAACCAAAATAGATATGAAAAACCAGCGTATTCTGTTTTATCCGGTGTAAATGCTACTTAAATAAATTCATTCTTCACTTAAGCAACTCAAAGCGAGTAGCACTAAAGTATCATAAAAATTTCTCCAAGAACGATATTTTAATTACTACAATCTTTCTTTTTATAAAATAAACTTTCGATGGAAATAAACTAATTGTAGAATAAAAGATAATAAATTGAAATATACAATAGCAATATTAACAACTACGCTGACAACAGTATTGCTGAAGTCAATGGAAATTCTCGAAAGATGATTGTAGACTCAAAATAAAGACGAAATATGAAAAAGATTTTATTGTTTTCTTAAGTAAATTAAATAACTGAAAAAGTACCTTAAAAAATATAAAATGGCTATCTAGCTCTAAACTACTGCCTTACTGATGAGGATTGTTCTGTGAAATTATTAGCAAATTTAGTTGCACATCAAAATAAATAGAAAAGCAATTTGAGAAACGAGAAATTGTAATTATCATGAAAATTCGTAGCCAATTCAATCTGCACAAACTATCGTTATGAATTCTTCCATTTCTCAAATAAATAGATTATATTTGTACTGGTTTCAAACAGTCAATTAACTTTCTCTCTCTCTCTCTCTGCTATCTGGTTTGCGAGTTAGCTTCAATCATGATCAAAAAATGAGTGATCTTTCAATTTTCTTGATCTTACATGCCTTTGAACTAAACAAATGTTTCTCCATCATTGATTTCTTGAATTAGCTAATCTACATCAGCTATAACTTTCGTGAACTTAGAAATCCACCGAATTACATCATTGACGGATCCACCAAAATCTTTCATGTAGATCTTGAAGACATTGTTGAGTGTTATGTCGTTTTCGACGCTATTAATGCAGACATGGTTTGATATGAATTTAGTACAAAAATCATCAAGTTCCTTATCTAGATTGTCAACGCTGAAATATTTTAACTCCATCGGAGGCATCGAATCTTCCTTGAATAGTAGCAAGGCTCTTAGATCTTGTGGGAATACGAATTGTAATCGATTATCATCTTTTTTAAATGGCTTAAAGTTGCTGCTTTTTTGAGGTTTGTTTTCTCGAAGTATTCCATGTTTTACATCGTCTAGCTCGAATTCGTCATACCTCAATTTATAGAAGAAACGCTCAGTTTTATCTTAAAAAAAAAATAAACATCCCTTTTACAATTCCCTAATCGATTTTCTTACCAAAGAAGAACCCGAAGATACTTTATAAAAGTGTCCTGGCATGCTTTTTAGTGGACATTTTCTTATCAATGTATTTCTTACTGAGATACTTATGGAATTACATGATTTAGCATAAATTAATGAAGAAGCATTTGATCTAGTTAGGCTAATTCAAATCCTTCAAATAAACTTTCTATAATTCGCATATCATCTCTAGAAATTTCAAGTATTTTTTATTCGTGACAAGAAGGTCATCATTTATCTCAATCGAAAAATCATGCGTGATCTTAAAATAAACCCCCAAAAAAAATCATTTTTATCCACTTTAAAAAGAACATCATTATTTTTATATTCTCATAACTTACCTCAGGCAGGATTTCATTCGCTTACTTAATGATCTCTTCAAGAATTACAAATTCATTTCTAGCTGTCTGCGAATAAATCTTAAAGCTATTTGTTGGTTGTCCTGGCATGAAACACTGATATCTATACAAACTTAACTCGCTGTTTTACATTGGTGGCCCACTGACATGATGGAGATATCTTTTATCTACGAGTTCTTCAACGAATTCAATAAGCGCACTTGGCTTTTTATCTGGAAAATATTACTCCAACCATTTGAAAATATTTTCTCCATTGATAACGTTATGCTCAACTCGAAAGAGATTAACTTTCTGGTCATAAGGCTCAAGAGCCTCCATCATAGCCTTCATGATCTACTCATTTGTACTCATTTTCTAGATAATTTAGATGTTTCAGAAAAAACCTGCAGTATTTGGATTATTTACTCTGTTATCGGATGGTGGTGGTGATGGAGTATCTGGAACATCTGGAACATCAAAAATTGGGAAAATCTCATTTTCAGGTACCTCAGTTTCATAATAATGTATGATATGCTTTTTAATTACAGGGATTTTCAGAAGATCCCAAACTGAAGGTCTCATGGAAGGATCTTTTTGAAGCATAAATGTAATAAGCATTCGAATATCAGGGCTTACATTCTCATGTAAAGGAGAGTAGTCCTATGATTAAAAAAAAAGAAGAGTTTTCAAGGAAAGGGGTAATTCAACTATTTTGGTTACATCGTTTATGATCTTTGAAAACAGTATGTTAACATTTATGTTATCAGAATTGAATGGGCGTTTGAGATTGGTCATTTCATAGAGTGTGCATCCAATTGCCCAGATATCAGCTTTGAATCCATAAGGTTCTCCACTGCAAACTTCAGGGGGCATATAAGACGGTGTTCCTATGAATGTTTTAACGAAATTAATGCCTGTTTCTAGGGTTTTAGAAATACCAAAGTCTCCTAATTTCACTACATTTTCTTTAGTCAAGAATAGATTCTCAGGTTTGATATCCCTATGAAGAATATTCTTGGAATGCATAAACCACACAGAAATAATCAGCTAAGCAGTGAAGTAAAGGATCATGCTTTCATCCATTGGAATCCCTCTAACCTTGTGATCTCTGATTTTATCACTCAAAGCACCTTTTTCAGCATATTCCATGACTCTAAGAAACAAAAAGATTTAAGAATCAAGGCAAGAAATGCACGAACATTGTCTGTTCAAGTTTTAAAATAAAATACAAGAAGAAGAAGAAGAAGAAGAAGAAGAAAATAAATCTCAAAGTAAAATGAAGTTGCATGGTTACATGTGAATATCATCGTCCTCATTGAAAGATTCGTAATAGCAGATAATCGAAGGAGCATTGAGAACTTTTAGTAAAATGATTTCTTATTAAACCATATCTCGCTCTTTTTTATCCATAAACTTCATTGATATGGTCTTCATAGCAAACAACTTCCCATCGTTTCTTCTTTTGACTAAATCAACAGTTCCACTAGCACCTTATCCGATGTTGCTCAACACAACGTATTATTGAATTCCTACAAGATCTGCTGTGGAACCATTCTGATTGTTTTGAGGGAAAACCTCAACATATTTTCTTAAATCTGTGTAGTCAAAATGACAAAAAAAGTAAGGTAAATAATGCATCAATCAAAGCAATTATTAGTATGTTTTATGCTGTTTTATCTTCTTAAACAGTACGTCACTAGCAGAGGATAATTATTGTACCTTTTACGTTTTGAATTCGAAGAGGTTTTACAAGATAGTTTTTTGCCCCTGCTGAAAGACAAAGAGTGACAATCTCTTGCTCATCACCGAAACTCATCATAATAACTGGAATTTTTTGAAGTCTCTCATGCTTTTACATGAGACAAAGAAGCTCATACCCATCCATTTCAGGCATACGCAGATCAAGTAGCACAATATCAATATGAGAGTTTTCTTTAAGCAGCTCATCTCTGGCTAGTCTTCCATTTTCGACAGCTGTAACTTGATAATTGCAGAGTGTAAGAATGTCAATAAGAGCGAGAAGCTGAAATTTGTCATCTTCAGCGACCAATACATTGATTGGTTGGGCAAGCAGATCAGACTGCATTTCGTTTTGAGTAATAAAGATAAGTAATTATTCAAAAGTGTTTTTCTTAATTATTATTTGATTAAAAGTCAATCAAAAAAATACTATTATCACCATACAAACGATTACAGACTTTTTTATATTTTCTCTCTCTCTCTTTTATTAGCTGAGAGAATGCTTCTCTTTTTATTGTTTTAAGTAAATTACTCCGATTAGCTCCAAGAAAGATGTAGTTTTTGATATTTTTAGTGTTTTCGCTCAATTTCAATTTGTCTTAAAAAGTAATTATGGCTGTCATAATATTAACATAAGAATAGAACTAATTTAATAAAAAAACCTTTGCAACAATGATGGTGTGCTTTATTAATTTGCTTGTAACAAAAAACGACAGGTTAATTTCAATTAAAGCCGAGTGGCGTAATGGCAGCGCAGCAGACTTCGAATCTGAAGGTTGCGGGTTCGAGTCCCGCCTTGGTTGTTTTTTTTTATAATTCATTGTTATTTATAAATTGTCTCAAAAAGGATAAATAGTTTAATTGAAGAACAAGAATAAAAGGAAAATCAGATGTTCTATGCCCAAAATTCAACTATTTCTTGAGATTTTTGTCTATTAAAAATTAATTGTTAAGAAAATGAAGAATTTACAAAAGAATCTAAGATAAACGCCGAAAATGATATCCTCTTTGCAACATCATTTATCTTGGAAAAATTAAAGAGATAACCAAAACTAAAGATAGTATTTCATGTTCAGCCGAGTGGCGCAATGGTAGCGCAGCAGACTTCTAATCTGAAGGTTGTGGGTTCGAGTCCCACCTTGGTTGCCATTTTTTTAATTTTTCAAAATAATAAGAAGAAAACTCTTAATTTTTCCCAAAGGGTTTCCCGAAGAAATCAATTATTACTGCTAGAACTATTAACGATATCTAAAGTAATGAAAGGGTTTCTTTATCTTGAGAAAGTTAAAAATGTATCCTGCCAATAAATTATGGAATATTTTATAGGATTTTTTATGCACATCCAAGGATTTGTTAAACACAAATAAAACTTTATTTTAATTGTAGATGCATTATTTATTACCATCTTCTTGCAATACCATAAAACTCCTTTCAAACTGAACAAGAAAGAATGGTTTAGGTGCTCTCTGTCTTCTGTTGTCTCCTTTCTTAATGTGAAAAATACCTTATTTTTAATGTTATGATTTTAAGTATTTGTAAGATAAAAAATATTAAAATAAATTAAGAACTTCTAATTTATTTTCATATTAAAAGCAAGAAATTAGCATTACGACAACAAATTGTAAAGCTATTTCCCCCAACATTTTTGTTTTTATATTGGTTTAGCAATCTGTTCTTCCATAGAGGGGTAACTTTTATGGTAAAAGGTACAGACTTGTGGTAAATTTCAAGAGTTAATTTAGAAATAACAAAAGAATAATAGTGCGAGAATATTTTTTGCCATACAATTTATTAATCTCTCTCTCTTTCAGAATTCATTAGTTGATTAACAGTTGTTTGCAATTCAATTTCAAATAATTTTAAACTTTTGATGAGTTTAAAAGATAATTATTTTAGCATTTCATTCATTGTAATATTTGAAAGATTCTGCTATTTTGTATTGCCGTTGTTGTTGTTGTTGTTTCCCTCCATTTTTATAATAATAATAAAAAGTAATTTACAACCGAATTGAAGTGCTTGAAAATAATTAGATTTTTTATTCAAGCATCCCTATCTAATTAAATTAGTGGTGTTTTCTTCACTTGTTGTATTTTATCTTTAATACTCCACAACCGGATTTTTTTATAAGAAATAAGTTATGCGAGATTTTTCAAAATCAAATCACAGCCACTCTTTTTTACTTAATTTTAGATTTCCTTATCACAAACATCTCCTTGCTTCAACTCGAATACTCCGCCATATTTTCTTCATTTTTCACTAGTATGTATCTGTAATATGGTTATATTCACTTTTTTCATCTTATTTTCAGCTTCCTTTAACATTTAAAAATGCTCATTGGATGTGTTTTTGAATAGAATTCCACTCTTTAATCAATCGCTGTATTTTTAAAAAAATTTAAACCTTTTTGCAACCTCTTTGTAAAGTTTAAACCAGTTAAATGGAGTAAATCTCTTCAATATTCCTTAAAAACAACTCAATTCTAACATATTTTCTGAGTTCTGGTCCCTTCAATATTGGATATTTCCATTTCATTGAGCACCTAATCTCCAACTTTAATTGGTGATCTCCTATAAAAATATCTGATTATCGGTGGCTTTAATTATCATCCGAACTGATCAATTCTAAGCAATGTATCCATGATATCCTCGTAAAGCTCTATTACCACTCATTTAGTTTGCAAGTTATAAATAAATATTATCCTAACACAGTTATTTTAGGTTTAAAAACCGCGAACTTTCAGCTCAATTTTATAAAACAAATAAACCAAAAACAATAAGAAATACTCAAACTACTCAACAATAAAAACCCACTAAAATGACTAACAAACTCGTTTTCATCATTCCTGCAGTACTCAGTGCTCTTCTCCTCGGTGCTACACTCCTCTCAGGTAATCAAACTGATCTCTCAGCTACCTAAGACATTGCCGATTTCTAAGATCCCAACTCTTCTCCAGTCGAATCCTAATCTCAATGCGGATGCAATGTCACCAACTTCTTCGAATGGAGCACCTGCTATGGAAGACTTGGACCCAACAGAGAATGCAAATATGCTGGTAACCCATTATCTTCCGAAGGTGTTAGAGATATCAAGCTCTGCAACAAAGCCTCTCAAGCCGTTGAGGCCCTCATCCACCCAGATGCCACCAACGAAACTTGTGCCTGCAGAAAATTCTGGAATTTCTTCGAAGTCGCCGATGCCTACGATAACCTCAACACTGCTAACCTCTACTGGTAATGCTTCACAGATGCTAAAGTCATCAGTGCTGCTAAGATCAGTCCATTCTACTACAACTCCATCTATGCTCCTAAATTCCTCAGTTGTGCTAACACTCGTGTGTATTGAGAAGGATAGACAGAAGTTTATATAAAAATATATGTCATTCATGTGTTAGTGGTTAATAAATTGTTCACTTTTTAAAAAAAAAATCTTCATCATATAAAGAAAGCCATTAAAGATTAGTATTCAGGCTTTAAAAATGACTAATTAGGGGATTAAATAGTTTCTGACTGCGGGAGTATTATTATTAAGAAGTAAATTAGTTATTAATTTCTTATCAAACACAATAAAACACCCCCCAATCTAATCAGGGGGGGTGGGGAGGAGATTTGATCTGACTCCAGAAGTATTACATCCAAAAATAGCGATCCTCCGACAGAAAAAATATAAAAAAGATTATGTTATGTACATCATAAAGAATTACCTCTCCAAAACAAAGATATCATTTTTTCTGAGTCTAACTAATTAAATATTTATTAAATAATTTCTTCACAGATTCATATCATCTTCTTTTGAACTAAAGTCAACATATTTCGAATATGATTCAATGGAAATGCTAAAATGTAATTATTGCATTTCACTAATTTTTTATTTTTTATAAATGACCAAAGCTAAAACTCACCAAAACATCTTTAAATGATTCATAAAAACTATTAATAAATGAACCAAACAAACAAGCTAATAGATTCCTTTACAAAATCCATAAGACATACACACACATGACAACTGAAGAAAAAAAACTCATAAGAAATAATATGCAGATTCATACAGTGATTTGCATGATGATAAATTCTAAAGTATGATTAAGATAGAGTTTCTGCTGAGGACTCATATAATCAAGAGAGTTGTTTTCGATTAATTGAAGAATCAATTAAAACGCAGGTATTTTTACTTGATCAAAGTTTTGTTAAATATATTATATTATTAACTCAATTTTAATTGTCGAATCTCTTTATTTTATTAACGTTTTGTTGATGGCAATTTATGCTATTTATTATTTATTTGCTGTTAGTTACTGAGGATAATAATTTCTAAGGACAAGTGGGAAATACAAAAAACTCATTTAACGACTTCTGTTATGTTGTTTTGTTAATATTTTTTTAATTATCAAAGAAGTTACACTGATTTATATTATCTCTGGGAGATTTCATCTAATCCTTTGAGGGCCCTAGAGGATTATTATTGGTTTTGAATATAAAACGGAAAGTCATTTTTATCGTTTAGCTTTCTTAAGAGAGTACAAGTTGAACTTCTATTTTTATTTCTCCTTGCACAAAATATTTTGGTAACATTATCCCGAAATGGACATCTTTTTTGAAAATCTTATTTGAGATTTAATTTAATTCTAAAATAAAAAGCGAAGGAAATCAAGGAATTGGTTGATTTATTGTAAAATTAAAATACATTTTGAAACTAATTCAGGTAAAATTTATCTTGCTTTGACTTAATAATAATTTGAAATTGTAAAGGAATTTAAAAGTTAAATTTGACATCTGTTTTGTATTCTTCAATCCAAGTAAGTTGATACTTTCAATTTAAAAACAATCAATTTTTATTGTAAGAGTTAACAAATGGATAGCCTTGCTTGTTGGAGGTAAAATAAAAATATAAGAGGGAAAATTTAAAAACTACTAGCAAACACAACAAGGAATATTTAAAAAGAAGAACAAAGGAAAGAAAAGAAAGAGAAGGTTAAGAAATAATAATTTGGATGCTATCAGTTCGAGTGGAACATGGGGAGATAATTAGTAGGAATAGAAAGGAAATATAGAGGTAAATTGGAAAAATAAAGAAAATAAGAAAGAGGAAATAATTAAAGTGGTGTAGTAGCAAGAAGAGGGGGGGAAAAGCGATTGAAATCAAAAGGGAAGAGGAAGATAATCAGTCACCGAAAACATAAAAAACAAGCAAACAAGCAAACAAACAAACTAAACCTTTAAATTAAAAAAATTCCATTAAGAAATGAACTCACAAATGAAATCTCCAGAAACGTATGAGACTTATATATCTGGAGGATCATCGAAGAAAACTACGATATTCAGGAATATTCTTCTTATAAATGACGCAAATGAAGACAAAATTTTGACTGAAGGAGCACCTGTTACTATTGATGACAATGATAACGTGTTCTTCAAGGATTTAGTTATCTACCTAAGAGAATAGAATCTCATTGCTTAAGGGTCTTCTCTTTTTTTCTATGATATCGAAAGATCTGTGTTTGTGCACTAAGGGAAAGAGCCAGTTACTACAGCAACTTTGATTCCTTTGAAGAAGTTCAGTAACGAAGAGATCATCATTAAGTATAGGCCTCCTGCCATTTCAGATATGAGACCTATCGGTGGAAATGGATATGGTTTGAATTCGTTTCTGCAAAATTAGCAGTCATTCTTGAATAATAATAAATTCAATCCTGGGAGGAAATTTGAATAATAGCAATAATAATATCTTCTGAATAGACAATAGTAGTAGCAATATTCAAGTGTCTAAGAGGGTTGTTCTTAAAGCACTAATGATACAGAGGAAAATTTCAATTCTGAAGTTAAAGCTATTCCAAGGGAAAAACGAGTTAAAGAACGAAAAATTGGGTATGTCTACGAAAGAGTCCAAGAATGGCGTAGATTCTATGAGACTGGAGTTATGAGTGAGGGCGGAAGACTTCAGAAGGTTAATTTAGATGTCGCTGCAAGTTTAGTTGGTCTCTCAAGGAAAACACTCGATGATTACTATAAATACATCCGCAAAGCAGAATTGTTCAATTTCGATTTCAAAGCTAGATCAGAAGAAAAAATTGGAGTTTTAAGAAACTTTGTTAGAGATCGCTAGAGAAGAGACACTGGAAAAATCGAGGAAGTTGAAGAATTCAATGAAGATGAGAATAAATCGAATGATGAAGAGGAAGAAGAAAGAGCAATGAATATCAAGGAATAAAACAGTAACTGTGCTCCAAAGGAAGAATCTACTTCCAAAAGAAACTCGTTGACGTCTAATGGCAGCATTGGTGACTCTGATAATAGAAACCTTAGGAAGATTGTCAGTGATAAAAACGAAGATACTTTAAAACAAATTGGATCCTCTGGTATGGATATAGAGCCACAGAATGTCAACCCAATATCTTAAATGTAGTCCTCTCTAAACTAGTTTTCTAGTTTCAATAACTTAGACGGTACGACTGCTTAGCCCCTTCATTTATTTAAACAAAACAGTGACGCAATTTCATTCCCAATCGGACGATGCAGTGTTGAGAACTTTTTCACAAAATAGGAGTTTTTTGATAGCAATGAGAGTTTTTAATATTATAATTACAACTCTAGCTATTACGGCTACAATGGTGCATAGCCTTCATATAATGCCATGGCGGAGGAAGATTTCAACTTCTTAGCGGAAGAGAATCAAGCTGATGTCAGAAAATAAGATGATTGAAAAAGTGAATAAATAACAGATAATTTTATCAAACTATTCACACAAAAAAAGATATTCGGTACTATATATATTTCTTCACCCTCCCAAAAAATATAATTAATAGTTTATTCACCTTTCATAAATAAACAACTCTATTCATATTCGTACAATGATTTGATCGAAATACTAATAACAAGCAAGTCATCCTTAAATTGTGAGAAAGAGATGGAGAGAAATAGAATAAATTACTATAAATCACTGTAACTGAAAAATAATTATAAATGTATGTGTATTATTTATTTCTAAATTAAAAACAATCTAAAATATGATATTTCTACTCATTTCTCAGCCTTTTCAACCATCAAAGCAAAATATATCACTATTGTCTTTGAGAGCATGCAACAACCACAGCCTTCTCAAGAGAATGATCAAATAAAAAAGAATAGTTCTCCTATTATTTGATGATTTCAGGTGGATTAATCATAAATATAAAATCTATCTTTGTATCTATCTCCCATCGTCATAAATTCCTAAAAATCAACCTTCTCAAAATAGTCTTACGCGTGTGATGAAGTTAAAAATATAAATTTTAGAATATTTTCAAAATAAACCTCCTATTTAGAATATTTCAGAAATTCTTTTGTTTTTTAGAATAATTGTGAATCTCAACTTGTTTTACCACATTATGAGACACAGTGATCAAATAATCAATTCCCTGAATGGCAAATATGAAAGGTGATAGCTTTTATGTATCATTTTGTGATATTTAGAAGTAAAAACATATCCTCAAAAGGAGTAAAAAAGTGAAATAATACTAAAATACTTCTTTCTTTTTTTTATTATTTTACCAATAATAAAAAGAGACTTAATAATGAATAATATTCTAAAATAATAATGAATTAATTTCCAACTACTTATCAAATAGAGGAACACACAATACACTACTGTGTTCTAGATCTATTCCTACATCCAAACGTGTTCAGAAACGAATAGTTTTCTTCTTAATTTTTCCATAGAAAAATCTATTTAAAAGAAGGCAGACGCGAACATAGAAAGAGATAATAATTAATTACTAATAAAAAAATTGAAGTAGAGGCAGGAAAAACTTTTTCAAAACGCTTGAAATAGAAAAAATTGTCTCTTAATTTTGCTAGCAGGAAAAAAAGAAAAAGAAGAAAACCTAACAAGAGAGGGGGGGGAGAGAAGAAAAAGAGCTCAGAAGCAGGACATCGAAATCGTTATGATAAATAATAGTATTAATAATTCACAAAACAACACAGATCAACAAAAAATGCCATTCAAAAATACTGAAAATATGGACTAAATCCCAGGGGAATCACAATATAAAAACTTCATTGCAGATGGTCTATCTGCAAGAAGAGTTGTCTATCGCAGTGTTCTTCTCATCAATGACGTCAACGAAGAAAGAATTCTCACTGAGAGAGCACCTATTGCTGTTGATGAGGCGAATAATGTTTTTTTCAGAGACTTGATCATTTATTTACGAGAACAGAACCTTTTGGATTAAGGTTCTTCACTTTTCTTCTATGACATTGAACGATAAGTCTTTGTCCACTAAGGGAAAGAACCAGTAGCAACTTCTACAATGATCCCTCTTAAAAAGTTCAGTAATGATGAAATTATTATTAAATATCGCCCTCCAGTGTTAGACATGAGAAATATGAATGGAAACTCTATTTACGCTGCTAATAATTATCTCCAAAGGGAATAACTTTTCTCAAATAAACTGAATTAAAATAGATTTGGAGGAGTCTAATCGTAGTAATAATTCAGGATTGCTGGCTAGCCTGAACCTTATCCAACTTAAATGTTTGAAGACGAGGAAGATTAAGTGAACTCTGAAGTCAAAGCAGTTCCTCGTGAGAAGCGAGTCAAGGAAAGAAAAATTGGATATGTATATGATAGAGTTCTAGAATGGCGAAGATTCTATGAAACAGGTGTGCCATCCGAAAGTGGAAAACTTTAAAAAGTTAACTTAGACGTTGCTGCGAGTCTAGTTGGCCTATCCCGCAAGACTCTTGATGACTACTTCAAATACATCCGCAAAGCAGAATAATTCAATTTCGACTTCAAAGCAAGATCCGAAGAGAAAATTGGAGTTCTCAGAAATTTCGTTAGAGACAGACAAAAAAGAACTAAAAATATGGGCATTTATGAAGAAGACACAATCAACAATGAAGAGGAGGAAGTTGTAGGCTTAGAAACTGCTCCAACATAAGACAATAATCAAGAAAATTAGAATCTAAATAACTGCAACAACACCAAATATCAAAATCATCATGGCTACGCAGACAATAATTCTTGTGGAGTTGAAGAGAATCAAATTCAATACTGTGAAGAGTAATACAATCAGCTAGACGTCGGTGATATTTAATAATTTTAATACATTAATGTTCCTGGAGCAATCATGGATATGGAATAATAAGAATAATAAACTTAAAGTGTCTCTGAAATCGATGCATTTCCCTTAAAATTTATACGACAAAGAAGTGAATTTGGAGCAACTAATTCCACAGAAAATTATTAATAATAATACAGCAATCCATTATTCTTCTCGAACGATAATGACGATCATTACTCATAATAAATGGAATATTTCTAATAAGATAATACAACTTCTATGCCTGCTCATCCTCTTTATCTACAAACTCAGCTTTCAGGTCCAATGCCTGTAGAAGAATATGATTTTATCAGCAATGATTATGATCAGCAGTGTAATTTTTAAAATGCCGACAGGGAAGATTGAAGGAAATTGAATTATTTCTGCAGAATACTTCAACTCAATTCCACATTGCAAAAATACTAAAGATTCTTTTAAAATATTCTCTTTTCCTTTATCTAATTATAACCTAAATGTATTAATAAAAAATAGCCATTGAATTCATAATGTCTCTAAAAATATAATTAATTTAAATTATTTAAAAATTAACATCAAAATAACTTCGAGAATACAATCATTATTGATTCTAATATGCTTTCTCTCCATCATTTTGTCGCTTAATATATAAAATAAATATATTTACATTTCTCATATAAAACAGTGATTTTCTTGAAAAAAGAATAAACCGTATTTAATTAGTTCTTAGGTTTTTTAATCACAAATAATTCTTTCTGATGGCTCCCCCTCATTTTTCTAGGTTTTGAGATTAATACATCAGATAGACGCTTTTTTCTCCTGCAAACGACGATGATGATAAAGAACACACGTTGAGGATATCAGAACATGCATAACAGAGATGGTTATGATTTCTTACAAAGTGTGTCTATTTTTTACTTCAAACTATTTGAGTATTTTATTATTTCAATCTTATTTTTAGCTTTCAAATACTAGGATAGAATTAGTTTAGATGTTTATTGAAGTAATATTTGTAGATGTATCATAAATTGTCTTGAATTGCAGTATTGTTTTTGCATTCATCTTGATAATAAGAGGATGATCTCTTTTTTATGAGCAAGTCCTATGAAATTGTAAAGTACTATTTTTTTGCGGATTTTAAAAATAATCAAAAAAAATTAGAAATATGATTATTTTTGTTTATTGTTATTATTTTCTCATTTTCTTATGATTAAAAATCATCAAGTTAAGGTAAAACAGCATAAATTATCTTATAAATTAATTCTTCGCATTATTTGATAAAGAACAAATACTTAAAAGCAAGTAAAACTATCATATATTGTGTTATTTTCTCATTTTAATTTAATGCAATGAGGGGGTATTTCAATCAATAAAACTCAATCTCTGAATCTAACAGTAAATGCAAAAGGATTATTGATCTGCAGAAAGCAATAATAACAATTAAAATATAGAATGAACTAATGATAAATAAAGAAAGAATGGGTGTTTGATTTGTTTGTTTGTATTTCTTATGATTTTTTTGTATTGCCCTTTAATTTCCATACAATGAAGAATTTCAAAGGAAATAATAATGACTGAGATCATAAGAATTCAAGAAATTGCTGAATAAATCAAATAAAACTTTGAGTTAACTAGTTATTAAGTGATTTCTCAAACCATCTGTATTGAAAAAAGTATTATTCGTTTGATTTCTAACACAGTTCAAGAAATAATCTTTAATTCCAGACAAAAATGCTGAGCAGAAACAAGAAGCTGGATAATGAGAAATCAGTTTATTCTCGAATCCAGGATCAGATTAAGCTGAGTTCCTTCCAAATCATCAATGAAACACTCCGTATCGAGGAGAGTTCCATGTGGTTCGCTGTTACCTTAGCACTCGTGGAGTATCTCTAAATGGCATATTTCTCGTTTAGTGACATCAACACATCATACTGGAATTCCTCGAATATCGCGGACAGATTATCATCTTTCTTCGGTTTCTTTCTGATTTATCCTAACATAATTGGTCACGGTTACACTTCCAGCAAATACATCATCGCGATCTATGTAGCTATTGCCTGCATTATTGTTATCTTTCTCTTTCTATTCTATGTGAACCTGCATTCTAAATACAAACTCCCTTTCCACTGGCCGCTAGTTGTCGCGAGATATCTCATACTCCTAGCATAGCAAGTTCTCTTCGTGCCATTTATTAATCTGTTCGCTAATATCTATGGATGCTCATCAGTCACAACAAATGGAATCTCCAAGAATGTGCTAACGGATTTCAATGATATGGAATGCTGGACAGGGATACATATCCTTCATTGCTTCTTCGCGTTGATTTTTGCCGCCCTTCTCGCACTCCTTGTGATCTTCACTGTAAAAGATACATTTTGTAGCAACTTTCTGCCCCGTTCCTCCACTTGCCACTTGCGGGGATTAGATTTAACTCTATTTCTGGATTCTCCTTTCTTTCATTTTCTAGAAATCCTTTTTTTATTATCTTTTTGAATGTATTTTTTCCTTTTTTCTCCTCTGTAGTCTCAGACATTCTACGAAGGACGGCTAAGCTCAAGTGATCCAACTGCTAAAGCAAATGGTCATATTCAGTATGCTTTCAGTCTCTACAAGGCAGTCATAGTTGTGATGTTCGTCTTCATGAGTACAAGCTAGTTTGTATATTTAATTCTTGGTCTGATTCTGGGTGGATCGATCATCATTTTCCTGAGAATCCATTTCAGTTCCCCCTTCTACGATGTTGTCTATGGGAAATTGCAAGATGGATTAGCTTCCGCACAGCTGTGGACTTCTCTCTGCTTAGCATCCGCTGTGCTACTTGAAAATACTTTTTATAGCGGTACACTTATCATCTGGATGATTGGGTTGCCATTAATAGTAATCTATATTTATATCTCCCGCGATGGAAAGATCGACTACGTTCTCTAGAATGTCAATAAATTCGCAAATGGAGAAGAAATTATCTTTTAGGTAACAAAAAATACAGATAAATAACTATTTTTGAGTGCAGTGATTGAGATTTGATACTTTTTGTCTTTGTAGAGTAAAGTACTTCTGAAGATGCTACAACGATATAAGGTTGATAGACAAACACACATTGTAATGGATGGGTACATTGAGATTCACAAGCAAGTCTGCACGAAAGTGGATTGTTCACTTGTTGCAAAGAATAACTAGAAGATAAATCGTATCTTGAAACAAATCAAAGCGAACAATCCACTTGAAGTCGACAACGACAAGCATGCTAAGATCATCCAAGTTGTGTATCAGATGTTCTATGAAGGCACAAAGCGATTCCCTAATCACACAAGTCTTCGAATCAATTACGCTTCGTTCCTTATTGAAAAAATGAAATTCAAGCAAACTGCGCTTTAAGAACTCAATATCGCGGAAGAGAATTTCCCTCCGTTTGACATTCAATTCACGATCTTCCGTCTGAAGAAGATCATCGAAGAAGAGATCCAAAATGAAAATAAACTCAATAAAATGAAGATAGGTGGGAATATTGACGAAGAATTAGGTGTTCTTGACATCATCAGTGAGATTCGGTATTAGGATATCTTTAACTAACTCAAAGCGGACATCGAAACAAGTAGCGAAGCGCACATGGATTTCTGGCAGCAGCTGTCTGAAGAAACGCCGGATATGAAAAAAGTTCATTAGTTTGGGAAATTAATCTATGTCGCGAATGAGAAAGTCGAAAATGACTGGCAGAGACTGATGAGGATCAGTAATAAACGACCAAAAGCACTAAGGTTCTATGCATAATATTTGATAGAAATCATTCAAGATGCCAAAACAAGCAACTAGCTGCATCTTTAAGCTAATTTCTTGATGGTGAATGGGAAAAAATTTGCGAATAGAACAAAAGGAGAGTAAGATATTGAATAAGACACAGATTCATAACCTTGCATAATTATCTCAGCCGAATCTGATAAACTTGGGTAAATTTACCATCTGAATCTAGCCGCTACGACACTCATTGGAAGCAGCAAAACAGAACTTATCAATAATAATATCAGTAAACTCATGCCTAATCTGTATGGACAGTCGCACGATTAGTTCCTTGAGAACTACCTTAACCGAAATGAATTTAGCTTTTTTAAGGAGGAGAGACATCTTTTTATGACACGTAAGGACAATCCATGAGTTTACAAGAGAGAAATTTATCAACTTTTTGCAAAAACAGCATATTTCTCTGATTTTAATTTGTTTTTTTTTTTACAATTCAGACAAAAGTCAATACATAATGCCAGTGTATATCAGAGTTAAATCTATGGACACACTCATGCACGGGCTGTAACTCATAGCGAATGTCCGGTATGATAAACAATATCGAAATTAGGCGTATATTCTTATCAACGTAGAGGGTCAGATAAACTGCATTTCTTCAACTTGCATTACGATCCTTCGATTAGATGTCAAACTTATTAACTAAAAGGAAAAGAAAATTGATAATTTCTTCCCCAAACTCATGGACGAAAAAGAAAATTACATGAATAAGCAAGGCGCAACATTCACATACAAGTATCCCTCAGCGGGTTCCTCCACGACTTCATCTAATAAGGAGACTAATCTTTAGAGGACTGTGAACTTGAAAATCACGCTGAGTGAAATATGCTTCTCAAATGACGAATTTGTAGGATATATCATGAAAATTGATAAAATTATTGATCCTATTTTGCCCTCCCGTCTCAGGCCTAACCCATAACTCTCAACGTTCTAACTCAACTACAATAAGGTAACACAGAGAGAGAGAGAAATAGAAAGGGAGAGATGGAGAATAGGTTTATTCAACAAAGATGTTTAGGAAAACTCATAAAATTGTTGGAAATTAACTTTGCTTTTTGGGTTTGTTTTTCATCAGGACACTAAGTAGATTGAAGGTGCTTATGGATTTGCTCCAGCAAACGAAGCTGACATGCAGGAGCCTATCTTAAACAGCTCTATCATAACTGAAAATATGAATAATTCTCGTATTCTAAATCGAGGTAA
>Ga0302271_10002194_pt1 | contig 17900 bp, 18 predicted proteins | sample III_Bog_N1_1_FD_198767 | JGI IMG/M metagenome (GOLD analysis project Ga0302271, IMG submission 198767) | Peat permafrost microbial communities from Stordalen Mire near Abisko, Sweden - III_Bog_N1_1 | ecosystem: Environmental > Terrestrial > Soil > Wetlands > Peat | place: Sweden: Abisko...
GCTTTCGGCCGTTCCTTTTTACACAACTTTTTGCAAGCTTTTTGAAGAAAAGGATTATAAAAAAATTGAAAATTACGACAAATGTTTAGAACATTTTTTGGTTAATGAAGGTATTTCTGCGAATTTATTAAGAAGGGTAGAGGCTAAATATCCTAATTTTATGAAAGTTATAAACAAAATTTATTCAACGGATATGACGTTTGACGAGCTTTTGCAACAGTACAAACCCCAGCATTTAAAAGAAAAGATTTTTTCTTCAACGACTGTTTTGTACGAATCCAAGACTTTTTCTAATACCTTGGGGTATATAGAGGAAGAAGAGGCAAAACCCCAGATTGAAACACAGAATGTTGGAAGAAACGAACCTTGCCCGTGCGGAAGCGGAAAGAAGTTCAAAAAATGTTGTTTGTTCGCACACGCGTGAGCGAGGGAATAGGAAATGGTTAATAGACGACCCGTCGTTGCGAGGAAAAACGCGGTTTTGACGAAGCAATCCAACTCGGACAGAAAATTTTTGCTATAATAAAATTATGAAAAAACAATTCCAAACATGTTATAACTGCAAAAACAAGTCGCTCTGTAAGGTTTCGACTGCGAGACTTGAGGGGCTGAATATAAATTCACCCACTCTCCGTGACATCGGATGTTTTGATTATGAGATTTATAAAAAACAAATTGAAGACAAACAGCTGAAACTAGGGTTTTAAACAAAATCAATCCTGTCTTAAAGCGACATAATTCTTGGTGAAGAATGAGCCTTAGAAGTATGTCGTTGCGAGGAGAAACGAAGTTTCGACGCGGCAATCCAAAAAAAGCCATCTCTATTTTTACTACTCTGTCGAAACCTTTATAATTTTCACCACGCTTAAAAAACTTCATTTTCTGCCGAGTTTTGTGCCGGTGGGGTAGTAACCCCACCCTACTTTACTGTTTATTTCTCAATATTATAATAAATCATATAATTGTTTGCTGGTTTCATGTAGCATGTGTGTAAACTCCATTAACTCTGCAAATTCAGATATTTCTTGTTCAAAATTTTGACAGTAACCATTCAAAATAAATGTCATGCTTGAAAGTTTTAATGCAATATTTAATAATCTTTCATTTTCTGTTTCTTCCATAATTTTATTTCCTCTTTTTGTTCATGTTTATTATATTCGGCTTTAGCCATTATGTTTAATACTTTATATTATTATCCTGATTAGGATAATAATATAAAGTATTAAGAGTTTGTCTAACGTTACAAATGGTGCAGATTCAAAATATGATTTAAGTAAAATTATTAAAAAATAAAAATAGTTGGATTGCTTCGCTAAGCTCGCAACGACTCAAGAGAGTTATCCTAGACCTTTTGCCTTTTCCGCAGTCTTTTTGATTAGGTTGTAAAACAATTCTTCTGTTTTGGATTCGTTCATGTAATCAACCCCAACCTCGGTGCAGCCGCCTTTTGTGCAAATGTTTTTAATTAACTCTTCCGCCTTCAAATCACTATCAAGCATAAGTTTTGCAGATCCGATTGCAGTTTGAATAGCCAACATCAAAGATTTCTCGTAATCAAGTCCTAATTTATCCCCCGCCAATGCCATCTCATGGATTATTTTATAAAAAAATGCCGGGCCGGAACCTGAAATAGCCGTCAAAACATCAATTTTATCCTCATCTAGCACAATACATTTTCCAATATTAGACAAAAGGCTCACTACAAAATCCACGTGTTCGGATTTTGCAAATTTTCCCTTCACCACTCCGCTCATTCCCTCAAGGATTACAGCTGGAGCGTTTGGCATCACTCTAATTACAGGAACAGATTTTCCGATAGCTTCTTCAATCGTTTTGGTACTAATTCCGGCTGCAATGGACACAATCAGTTTGTTTTCGTCCAATTCGTCTCTAATTTCACTCAAAACATCTTTGATAAAATGAGGCTTTGTAGCAAGAAAAATCACATCAGAACTCTTCGCGACAAATCTGTTATCCGTCACCACATTTATTTTTAATTCTTCTCTTTTGGCAGATGCAAATTCCTCTGCAACTTCAGATGCGATTATTTTATCCGAAGTCAAAAAGTGGGAATTTATTATCCCTTTAATTATAGCACTGGCCATTTTTCCACAACCGATGAACCCTACTTTTTTAAACTGTTTGTTCATATTAATTAACCTATCTTCCATGTATTGTTGACTATTTAGTGCTTTTATAATACCATCAAAATACTGATAAAAATATATAAAGGAGAATTAATAAAATGACTATGCAAACATTACGTGGAACGAAGATAAAAAGACAACGCGTGAGCGGATTTAGAGCAAGAATGTCTACCCCTGGTGGCAGAGCTGTTATCAGAAGACGCAGAGCAAGAGGACGTCACGTACTTGCCGTAACTGGAAGCAAAAGAGCTTAGCGGATTTAGCACGTGCGCCGAGTGGCAGAGCCACCCAGCACGTTTTTGTGAACTGCCGATAATCCAAGAAGCAAATTTCATTTCATAAAAATTTAAACGAGCCAAGTCTAATCGACAAGGCTCGTTTTTTATGCGATTATTTAATTATGCTCAAAAAACAATTCAGGTTAAAAAAAAGCTCAGCTTTCAACGCAACTTATCGAGTGAAACATTCTTACTGTGTTTCAGGGGTAGTTCTTTGGGTTGGAGGAAAAAAGAAGCCAGAATATGGCGAATTCCCAACCAAAGTCGGATTTGTGGTAAGTAAAAAAACTCACAAACGTTCTGTCAGAAGAAACCGCCTAAAACGATTAATGAGGGAGAGTTACCGCTTGTTACTAAAAGATGGGCAAATTAATGGGGCACAAAAATTTATCTCACTTATTTTTGTAGGCTACGAAAAAGCTTTAGACAAAAATTTTGCCCAAATGAAAGAAATTATAGCCAAACTACTGGCCAATTTGGAGAAGAATTAAGATATGAGCGGAGTTTTTCACCAACAGGTTGAATCAGTCGATGCGATTATGCCTTACCCACCTTATCCTACATACCCGTCAGGACTTGTGGAATCAGGCGATGCAATTTACAGGTATTCTCATAAATCTTCCGATTCTCCAAATCTAATTATAGTTGACCCTATTTATGATAACGACAAAAATGCTATCTTGCCGGGTTATTACGGGCTTGTTCTCTCTGACGACAGAAAGTTTTTGCTATTAACTCAGAGTGAAAAAATTATTGCCGTTATTCCGGTTTTTAAAATTGAGGAAGATAAAATCCAAGTCGAACAGATGAAAGATAAAAAGCGTCAAAAAATGTTGGAAAAGGAACGAAAGGCTCAAGCTAAAATTGATATTAAACGTGCAAAAAGCGGTTTAGGCCCTGAGTTAAAAGATGTTTATATGAAAGCCTCAATTGAATACAACAAAACAGGGGCTTACTATTTGGTAAAATACGAACGCGAAAGAATCCGTGCCTGGGGGGCAATCAAGGAGTAAATCTTTTAAATTTACTCAACATCTGCGTAATGAATAAGTTCCAAGTGCCCCATTATAATCGTGTCACCGTCCTTTATTCCCTGTCTTCGCAGTTCTTTAAATACGCCCATGTTAGTAAGAATATTCTGCAATCTCAACACCTGTTCAATATTTCTTGAATCTGTCACATATGCCAATCTTTTGATTTTTCCACCCTCTACCGAGAAAGAATCTTTGGCAACTTTAATCACTTTAAAATCACTATCATCGTTATTATAAGCATCCAAATCTTCTTGAATTTCGATTTTAAAATCAGGTTTATCTATTTCGTCAACCTTTAAAGAGATAAAATTCTTCAGATTTTCAACATTCTCTCCTGTTACAGCAGAAATTGCAAAAACATCATCGGAAAGTTTTTTAAATTCTTCCAAATAAACTTCTTTTTCTTCTTCAAAAATTGCATCTATTTTATTTAAAGCAATTATTTGATACAAGTTCGCCAGTCTCTCAGAATGTTTTTTTAATTCGGCATTTATTTTATGGTAATTTTCCACAGGATTTTCATCGGTTAAATCAACGATATGCACTAAAAAACGACATCTTTCGACGTGTCTCAAGAATTCATGACCCAACCCGACTCCTTCGCTTGCACCTTCTATTAATCCAGGGATATCAGCCACAACATAACCGTCTCCCGCTGGTTTTCTCACCACTCCCAGGTTAGGAACGAGTGTAGTAAAAGCATAATCGGCTATTTTGGGTTTAGCGGAACTAATTTTGCTTATGAAAGTTGATTTACCGGCATTCGGCATACCCAAGAGCCCAACATCAGCGATTAATTTCAATTCTAACTCTAATTCTCTTTCTATTCCTGGCTCTCCCGGTTCACAAAATTGAGGGGCTCTTTTTTGAGCGGTTGCAAACCTTGCATTTCCCCTTCCGCCTCTTCCGCCTTTTGCCACAAGAACAGTGTCTCCAACATTAGTCAAATCGCCGATAAGGTTGCCTGTTTTCAAATCTTTTACGACTGTACCAAGTGGAACACTTATGTATAAATCTTTTCCGCATTTGCCGTGTTGATTTTTGCTTCTTCCGTTAACACCGTCTTCTGCTTGGAAAACCGATTTGTATCTGAAATCCATCAAAGTAGACATATTTTCATCCGCAATAAAGTATACGTCACCCCCGAGGCCACCGTCTCCGCCAGCCGGACCGCCGCGGTCTACGTATTTTTCACGTCTCCAAGCAACGACTCCGTTTCCGCCTTTGCCTGAGAGTATTTTGATTTTCGAATTATCTAAAAATGTTGTCATTTGTTCCTTATTAATGAACCATTCACTGTTTACTTTTACTTTGTACTATAATATTACTATGAAAAATGAGAAAAAGACACTTTTTAGCAAAAAATCGGTTATAATCGGAGAAAATTCCGGTTATGACAATTACATAATGGCGATTGAAACCAGTTGCGACGAAACAGCTTGTGCCGTAGTAAAAAACGGTAGGGAAGTTTTGTCTAATGTGGTTGCTTCTCAAATTAAAACCCACGCACAATTCGGAGGGGTAATCCCTGAAATTGCCGCAAGAGAGCACCTTGAAGCTATTAATTTCGTTATAGAGGAGGCTTTTAAAGGAGCTGGCATTTCTCCCGAGGAAATAACAGCATTTGCAGGAACAGTCGGCCCGGGACTTGTAGGCTCGCTTTTGGTCGGTATGAATGCCACAAAAACCCTTGCGTTGGTTTATGACAAGCCTTTTATTGGAGTCAATCACCTGAATTCTCACGTTTGTGCCAATTATATAGAAACCGATTTAAAACCTCCTTTTATCGCACTTTTGATAAGCGGTGGGCACACCCAGATTATTGATGTTAAGTCGCATTCTGAACAAAAAATTATCGGTGAAACAATTGATGACGCTGTAGGAGAAGCCTATGATAAAGTCGCAAGACTTGTTGGACTTCCATACCCTGGTGGACCGTTATTGGACAAAATGGCTCAAGAGGGTAATCCTTTTGCTTATAAACTTCCAGATTCCAAAGTGGGCGGTTATGATTTCAGTTTCAGCGGACTTAAAACGGCCGTTTTGAGATTAGTTCAAGGGCTTAACGGAGTGGACAGTCAACATAAAACAGAAGATACGAAAAGCCAAAAGCAAAAAGCAAAAAGTGATGAGTCTACTTTTGGCCTTTTGCCTTTGGCCTTTTGCTCAGAAAACCTTTCACCCCTTCACCCATTCAACCCCTCAACCATCACCTTGGATGTTTGTGCCAGTTTTCAAGAAACCGTATCGGCAACATTATTTAAAAAAGTAAAAAATGCACTTGAAGAAAGTGGTTATAAACAGTTAGTTTTGGCGGGCGGAGTAGCGGCCAATTCTGAAATCAGAAGAAAATTCTTTGAACTGGAAAAACCAGAAAACGGCGGGTACAAAGTAAATGCTCCACAGATGAAATTTTGCACCGATAATGCCGCCATGGTGGCTTCTTGTGCTTATTTTTCCACCAATACATTTGATGATATTGATGTAGAAGTTTTTTCAAGGATAAAAGGTTAGGTTTATTATTTGTGTGTCAAAAGTTAAAAAAATTGCCTAAATAGACTGACTTATGCTATTATAAATCGGAATAGTATGGGGCAAATATTGTGGGAATTTTATGAAAGCATTAAAAATAGTTTTGCTGAGTGTTTTATCTTTATTTATGACGATTTATTTGGCATTTTTGTTTGTATTGCCTTACGCCGTCGATTTAGACCAATATGCTCCTCAAATAACTCAAGAAATCCAAAAATCAACGGGTTTTCAAGTTAAATTAAAAGGATTAAAAATTAAAACTGCTTGGAATTTATCTGGTGGGGCGTTAATCGACAAGACTGATTTAATATATCCAAATGAAGAAAAATTTGCTCAAATCAACAACTTAGAAGTAAAATTGTCGCTTTTACCACTCATTTTAGGGCAAATTCGAGTGGACAGCGTTAATTTAGACAAAATAATTTTGGTTTTAAAAGTGGAAAAAAGTGGAACCAAAAGCGAGAGTTTTTTGATAGAAAAATACCTCCCAAAAACTGCTGAAAAAACCCGTTTTCCCTTTAAATTTTCCGCCTTCATGCCTAATATAAAAGCAAAAAAATATAAAATCACTTTCATTGACTCTAAAACCTCCAAGGCATATTCGGTTAAAGGAGAAGATTTTAAAGTCTCGGATTTTACTCTGAATAAAAAATTTAAATTAAAAACCAAAGGACAGCTGATTTTAGAAGGCAGAAAACAGATTCATTACGACCTTTCTTTGTTTTCAAAAGTTTTACCAACTGAACAGAAAAATTTAAACCCCCAGACCCAAACTTTAAACATTATAGAAATTTTCAAAGAACTTTATAAATACGACCTCAATGCCACAATCAAAGCCGATTTAAAAATGACAGGAAAAGTTGAAGAACCAAAAATAGACGGTAAAATAGATTTAAGCAAAATTTCACTTACCATTGATGGAAAAACTTTGCCTCAAAGTAATTTAAAACTTGATTTCAACGGAGATAAAATTAAGATTAATTCAAATTTTTACACAAGTTTGAATGAAAAAGCTCTTATTACCGGAGTTTTTGAAAACGGAAGAGGAAAATCAATAAACTTAAACGTGGTAAGTGAAAAAACCGACATCGGAAACACGTTTTTAATCGCAAATACACTTCTGCATGTTTTTGGAAACGACAATCTTGAAGGAATAACTGCAAACGGTCATTTAAGTGCCAATTTTAATGTGAAGAGCAACTTTAAAACCGTTCAGTCAAGCGGGTTTTTAAAAATTGACAATGCAAACATCACACACAACATATATAAGGCTTCTCTAAATTCTATAATGGCGGACATCGATTTTTCTCAGAACAAAATCGATATTAAAAAATCCAGTGCAAAATTGGATGGTGAGCCGATTATAATAAAAGGATCCATAGATTCTAAAGCAAATGCCGACATTTATATCTTTGCCCAAAATTTACACCTGAAAAGTCTTTTGGCAACTTTAGGCCAAATTCAAACACTAAAAGAAAATGATATTTCAAGCGGATTGGTCGATATAAAAGCTTCTTTAATAGGACGCCTTGACAAAGCGATTCCAACGGCTGACATTGTTTTGTCTAATGTAAATTTGAAGAACAAACCCAACAAGACCCGAATCAAATTTACAACGGCAAAAATTAACGCTATTTCAGCAAACAAGAAAAATAATGTGAAAAATGACGGTAAGTTTAAAGGGAAAATAGAAGTTTCAGATTTGAAAATATACCCAAATTCTGTTATAAGTGTGGTTTCGGTTCCCAACGCCAGTTTAAGCTTTAATGAAAAGAATTTAAATATAGATAAAGCTCTGTTATATTTAAATAATTCTAAAATAGATATTTTTGGAAAAATAAGTGATTATTCAAACCCGAAAATAAATATAGATATAACTGCAAAAGGCCTGATGGTTGCAAAAGATATTAAATCCATGCTTCCCGCACAAAATCAATCAGGGGTTGAAGCCGTTGGTAAAATTCCTTTGTTGATAAGAATTACAGGTGGCAAAAAACAAGAAATATACGCTCAAATGCTTGCCAACCAAACAAATCACATTACAATTTTTGACATAAACACGTTGAGAGGACAAACCTCATTGATTAGTGCCCAATTAGATTTAGAAGCTAATGAGTTAAAAATCCACGAAATCGGGGTTTATGCTCTACATTTAAACAAAGGACTTTCTTCCAATATGAAAGCAAACTCATCTTCAGGCTCAAAAATAATTACAATTAGCGGAATAATTTCTGATTCAGATTCAACTAAGCCGATTTTAAATGGGATTATGATAAACATTCCTAATCAGATTGAGACTTCCATCCCCGGATATCCGGGTTCAAATATTAAAATAAAGGGGGATTTGGAATTGAACGGAATGTTAAATAAACCTAAAATAAAAGGTTATTTGTCTATTCCGACGGCTGAAATTCCAACTATTAAGACGAATTTAAAATCTTTAGTTTTACATTTCAATGAAAATTCTATAAGTGCCAATTGTCCGCAGCTGCAAATTGCAAATTCTCTTATGGGTTTAAACTCAATTATTGACAGCAATTTTTCACACGGTGTAACGGTCAATGATGTAGATTTTTACTCAAGCTATCTTGATTTAGACAGTTTAGGGACGGCTCTATCAAATCTTCCTCAAAATTCCAACGGTCCTGGTACAAATCTGGGCATTAATATTTTAAGCGGAAAGGGGCATATAAACAAAGTTAAGACTGGCGGAATTATTGCAAGTAGAGTTTCTTCTGATTTTATGTTGAAAAATAATGCTCTTAAAATGAGCAATGTTCAGGCGGATGCTTATTTAGGTAAAATAGTTGGAACAATTAGCTATAATTTAATCTATGGCAACATCAGCCTTGCTCTCCAAGGACGCGGCCTGAGTGCAGGCCCTGCTTTAAAAGGACTGACTGGCATTTCTGATAAAATAACGGGCCAATTAGATTTTGATTCTAATATTTCAATGGTGGGATACACCCAACAACAGTTACTAAGAAACCTCAAAGGAAACACCCAATTTATTATTTCAAACGGCAAGATGGGAACGCTTGGAAAGTTAGAACACCTTTTGTACGCCCAAAATATTATTTCAAACAATTTTTTAAAAACAACTGTAAATGTTATAGCAAAGGCTATTTCAGTAAAAGATACCGGCGTTTTTAAATATATAAAAGGCAAAATGACTTTCTCCGGCGGTTGGGCGAATATAAGTTCAATAAAAACATCTGGACCCTCAATGAGTATGTATGCCACAGGAGATTATAATTTGTTGAACAATTCAGCCAATTTGGTTATTTTGGGAAGACTTTCAAACGATGTAGTCAGAATGCTTGGACCAATCGGAGACTTTTCGGTAGACAAAATGCTTTCTTATATTCCCAAAATAGGAGAAATTACCTCTCATTTGTTAGACCAAATGACAACAGATCCGGAGTATGAAAATACTTCTCTGATCCCTGATTTGACACCAAAAACTGAACTGCCGACAAAAGATTTTAAGGTTGTATTAGATGGTGAAATAGAAAGTCAAAGTTCAGTAAAATCTTTCAAATGGCTATCTAAACCGCAAGCTCCTCTGCCACAACAATCTCCGTCTAATATTCAACCTTCTGATGCACAAAGTCATTTACAAAACGGGGCAGGGCAAATTTTACAACAAACCATCCCTCAATACATTCCACCAAAAAAAGTGACGGTGCCTGATTTTATAAATTCATTGCCTGATTTGAAATAAATGATTCGTCCTGTTTTAAAACAGAAAAGTAGGGTGCAGTTCACTGCACCGTCATAAAGCAAATATTACTTTTTTGAACGATTTGATATTAGTCAATTTTATTTACCGACAATATGCTTGTAGTTTCGTAAACAGGCTCTTTCCCGTCTTTTACGTTTAATAAATCTTGATAAAACTCTCTTAATATCACTAAATGATTTACTGAACTATTAAATTCGTGGTATAAATCTTTTAAAGTTAAGTAGATGTATTCTTTTCTTTCGTTCTCTGTCACAAGATTTTCCTTTCTTTATTTTTCGGAAAAATAGGTCACTGACTTTTTAATTACTTTACGTCAAAATAGTTCACATGTCAAGACTCGAAAAATTAGGTAAAAATATTTGTAAATATCGAGAAACAAAAAAGTTTACTCAAGAAATTTTAGCTGAAAAAGTTGATTTATCAAGAGAATATATTTCACGTGTAGAAAATGGTCAAAAAAACATAAGCCTTAAAAAATTATTCTTAATCGCAGATGTTTTAGAGGTTAAATTTTCAGATTTAACCAATTTTAATTAGAGTAGTAAAAATGCAGATTTTTCCTAGATTGGATTGCTTCGTCGCTCATTCTTCGCTCCTCGCAACGACGTAAAAATTTTAAAAATCTATTTACCTTTTACTGGTTACTCATTTCCTGTTTTAAAACAGCCGAAACAAAGGCCACCATGCCCCAAAAAACAAACTGTACTTGTGGTCTGAAAAATATTGTATCCACAAGCCCATGAACCATCACAGCAGTAACTGAAATTAAAGAAACCCCCACAATTACAGATGATTTTAAATTTCGGCTTGATAAAATAAAGTTCAAAGATTTTTTTGCGAAAATTAACAGGAATAATAAGAATGCAATCAGTGCGAAAATTCCACTCTCAACCACCATCTCCAAAAACACACTATAACTGCTCAAGGCATCAAATCCCGTTTTCATATACAAACCGTAAATTTCGCGGAAATTTTGGTTACCGATTCCTATTCCCAAAAGCCAATTGTCATGTGCCATTTTAAGTGCAGATTGATAAACATTAAATCTGAAAGAAGTTGATGAATCCCCTCTCATTGCAAAAATCGAAATCACTCTTGCTCTGATTGAGGAAACAAACAAAACTACAGCAGTTGAAAACACAACCATTGCACCCAACATAGATAAATATATTCTCTTGAAGAACTCTTTTTTATTTTCTAAGTCGCACCAGATAAATTTGGCTAAAAATCCAAAAATGCCAACCAGAACGACCAATAATCCAACATAAGCCCCTCTACATCCTGTTAAAATGAGGGTATAGGAAGTTAATAAAGCCAAAGTCAAAAACAATCCGGCAATCTTATATTTTTTATCCATAAACCAAAGTGCAGCAGAACCAAATAAACAGGTCAAAGTTGCAACCAAGTAGCCGCCCAGTAAATTTGGATTATACGGGTTTATTGTACCATACACTCTTGTCATAACGTCTTCAGGATTTAAATTCGTGACGTCTTGCCACGTTGAAATTTCACCAACTTGGCCGAAATTTTGAAACAATCCAATTAACCCTTGCGAAGCCGCACAAAGAGCAATTACTCCGATCGTAAAAGGGATTTTGGACAAATTGTTCTTGAAATACTGAACGGCCGAAAAATAAAATCCCAAGTAAGTAAATGTTTTCAAAAACCCTTTCAGGCTTAAATGAAACAAAGTTGAACCTGCAAGGCTTATAACCACAACCAAAAAGTAAACGAGCAAGAAAATTTCAAACGCATTTGCTTCTACTTTTTCTCCTCTTTTGAGAAATAATTTAATTACGGTCAAAAATAAAGTTACCAGTGCAAGGTAGCCTATCATATCAGAAGAGGCAAAAATTGACAGGATAAAAACCCCTATTATTGTGGCAAAAATTATGTTGTCTATGTTCTGCAAGAACAGACTATTTTCCCATAAATAGGAAGTTTTTTCCTGAAAATATGAAAATATTTTATTTAATAAATTGAAAATTATACCGTTTTTAAACATCTTTTACACTTTTATTTAGTTGTATTTGCTTTTGGTGTAGTTGCGTTTGGTGTAACTGCTTTTGGAGTAGTTGCCCTTGGCATAGTTGAACTTGGAGCAGCTGTACTAGTTGTATTTGTGCTTGGTGTCGCAACTTTTGTTTGAGGTTCTGTAGAACCAGCCGGTTGTTGAACTTTTTGTGTTGGAAGCTTAAAGTCTTTAGGCAATATAATCAAATCAGAAACTGTTCCGTTAAATTTGTAGTCTTTTCCTTCAAGAGTTATAGGCAAACCGATTTTAATTTTGTTTCCACCAACAACTGCACCGTCTTTGGTGATTTTTGCATCATCAATAACCGTTACAACTATGTCATACATAAAAGCTTGGCCGTAATCATCAATTAAAATAAACGGTTCTTTTGTTTTGCTACTTGGCATAACAATTTTTTTGCTGTCAGCTTTAACATCAACAATTTTTAAAGCTGTGTAAGGAACATTTCTTATACTTATAAATGTATCATCACCAATTTTAATAGGATTATTTTTTCCAGTAATTGTTACCCCTCTTAAAAATACCTGAAATGCGATTTTCGAGGTGGATTCTATTTGCTTAGAAGCTGTGCTTCTAAAATGTTTATAAGTCAAAAAACCTACCACAAGAGCCGCAATCACTCCTAAGATAATTACCAAATCTACAATTTTAATTTTTTTCATCTCTTTTCTCCTTTTTTAATTTAAATTTATAATTTAACTTTTAAAATACAACTTTCTCTAAACTATTTAAAATTTCTTTTATCGAAGTCGTTGCACAACCAAAATGTTTTATAACAATACTGGCCGCAATGTTTCCGATAATGGCCGCATACTCAGGCTCGGCACCACTGGCAAGAGCCATAGCATAAACAGCTGTAACAGTATCTCCCGCACCAGTTACATCAAATACCTCTGCTTTATTAAACACAGGGATTTTTGAAACTTTTCCACTATCTTCAAAAACAACCATGCCTTCAGAACCGCAAGTAACCAAAACAGATTTTGCCCCTGTCGCTTCAAGAAGTTTATGCCCTGCTTCATTCATTGTTTTTTCGTCTTTAATGAAAATTCCAAACTTTGGCCCTACAAAATTTTGCGTATCAGGCAAATTTGGAGTCATAGAAGTAATATTTTTGTATCTGTCCAAATCTCTTTGTGCATCAACCACAATTGTTTTACCATGTTTATTTGCAAGTTCTATTGTTTTGTCGATAATTTTTTGAGTTAAAGTTCCTATATGATAATCTGATAAAATTATTGCATCATATTTTGGAACTGCTCTTTCTATATTTTCAATAACTTTTTTCTCTGTTGCTTCAGAAATAAGAGCATTAGTTTGTCTGTCAATTCTGACGATTTGTTGAGTTATAGACTGCGAGCACGAGCCTGAAATTCTTGTTTTAGTAACAGTTTTTCTTGTTTTATCATAAACCAAATAACTGGTGTCTACTTTTGCTTTTTTAAAAGTCGAAATCAATTGCTCCGCCTGATAATCTTCTCCAATAACGCCTATAACCCCAACTTTTCCACCATTTATGGTAGAAGCATTATGTGCAGCGTTTGAAGCTCCACCTAAAATTAACTTTGTGTGAGTATGTTGCAGGATTAAAACCGGTGCTTCTCTTGAAATTCTTTCAGTGTCACCATAAATCATTTCATCTAGTGCAAGATCACCTATAACAAGCACTTTTGCTTTGGCTAAATTCTCTATACACTTTGTTAATTTATTTTTGTCTATAGTCATTTTCATTATTCCGTCATTGTGCATCAATCGCTTGATAATTCTGTTAAATTAATGTATAATTTATTTGTAGTTTACCATAAACAAAAAAATATAGAGACAAGAGGTGTGTGTTTGGATAATTTTTCTCAAGAAAATGAAAAAGAAATTGAACAAAATTTGGTAGCCCAAAATATTGTGAAACCTGAAGGCGAAGATATCGAATTTGACGAAAATATAAATATAGAAGAAATTCAAAAAATCCTCCAAAAACATATGGATGAAGGAACCGAAACTTCAATGGAAGAAGAAACTGAAGAAGAAGAATCTGATGATGAAGAGGAAGAAGAAGAAGAAGAAGAAGAAGAAGAATTTGTCGTCTCTGATGATCCATTGATTGAAGATGATGAAACCACCCCTCAGGTTGAAGCTTATTTTCCAGAAGAATTACAAGATGCACCTATAGAGACTGACCCTAAAGCCAAAAAATACGTTATTTATGTTGACCCTGAAAATATAGAATTCATAGAAAGCTTATCGATAAATGAGAGAAAATTAATAATAAATAAAATTTTAAAAGAACAAGAAGAGGCAATTGCAAAACAAAAACGCCTAGAAGAAACAAATAAATTCCTAAGACACGCAATAGTTGCCGCCATTACTGTTATAATCGGATTCCCGGTTTTATACACAGTAGTTAATAAATCACTCGAAATTACTATATCTAATTATCAACAATCACAAAAGAATTTTAGTTCCCTCTATCGCGAACAAGGAAAAATCAAACAGGAATCCATGCATTAGGAAAAGAATTAAATACTAAAATTTCTTAACAATAATGAAGCCCCCTATTTCATTTTTAGCATGTGAATAGTACAATTATGTTTACAACGAGAGAAAGAGGACTTTATAAATGCTTAAACTAGATTACAGAAACGCAACTTCAGCTATTATCGGCCCAAAAAATGGACTTGACATACAAGAAGAATTCACAAACTATGAAGAAACAATCTCAAAAATAATCAGTGATTTAAACAAAAGAAAAGATAAACCCGGTCAATGGTTACAGTGGATGAATTTAGGATACAACGAAGAAACTGTTTGGTACATTAAAGAATACTGCTCTCTAGTAAAAGACAAATTTGAAAATATTTTAATTCTTGGAATCGGTGGTTCTGCTCTAGGTGGAATTGCTGTTACAGAAGCCCTTTTAAAGCCTTATTGGAATTTATTACCCGCAGAAAAAAGAGACAACTTGCCTCGAATTTTCTTCTTAGACAATATTGACCCTGACCAAATCACAGGGCTATTGGAATTATTAGATTTGAAAAAAACATTAGTAAATGTCATAACAAAATCAGGCTCAACAGCTGAAACAATGTCGCAGTACATGATAGTAAAAGACATTATGGAAAAAGAACTCGGCGACGACTACAGAAAAAATATTGTTGCAACAACCGACAAAAAAACAGGAGTTTTAAGACAATTAGCGGATCAAGAAGGTTACAAAACTTTTGTTGTCCCTGATGATGTTGGTGGAAGATTTTCAATTTTTTCAGCAGTAGGCTTGCTCCCTTTTGCACTTGTTGGAATTGATATTGATGAAATTGTAAACGGAGTTAAAGACATGGACTTAGCTCTAAAAAATACCGATATTTTTGAAAACATAGCAGCACAAAACGCTTTAATTCACTTTTTAATGGATACAAAAAAAGGCAAAAATCTTTCTGTTATGATGCCTTATTCAAGCCGTTTGAAATACGTTTCAGACTGGTACGTCCAACTTTGGGCAGAATCTTTAGGAAAAGAAGTTAATAAAAATGGTGAAAAAGTAAACTGCGGACCTACCCCTCTTAAAGCTCTAGGTGCAACTGATCAGCACTCACAAATTCAGCTTTACAACGAAGGGCCAAACGATAAAGTTATCAACTTTATAAGAGTTGGAGAATTCGACCATACAGTAGAAGTTCCTAGAATATTTGACTACACAGGAATTGGCTATTTGGGCGGAAAAACAATAAACGAACTTATTAACGCAGAAGCTGATTCAACAAAAGTCGCTTTGACTGATTTTGAAAGGCCTAATGTTACTATAACAATCCCTAAAATTACCGGTTACTATGTGGCACAATTATTGTACATGTTGGAAGTTCAAACAGCAATTGCAGGAGAATTATACAACATTGACGCTTTTAACCAACCAGGCGTTGAACAAGCAAAAAATTATACTTATGCATTGATGGGTAGAGCAGGATATGAAGATTCTGCCCAATCCTTGAAACAAAAAATGGCGATGGTTTAACGAAATTAAGAATTAAAGAATGAAATGTAAAAAGAACCTCTGTTTTCTTGACGTCTTTGCGAGCAAGTGAAACGAGCGTGGCAATCCAACATTTCTTTATTCTTTATGAAAATTCTTTCAAAACAATTTCATAGCCTAAAACATTTGCGATTTCAGCCAATTCCGAAACTCGCAAAGTCTTATTTTTTATTTTATTACTAAGATTTCTGACACTATCAGTTTTTTCATAAGCATCATTTACCTTTGCTTTAAGTTGCACCATTGTGCAACCGTTCAACGAAGCCAAAAATTTCAGTTGAGAGCCAATATTTTCAATTTCCAGTTTGTATTCTTTACTCATTCTTCAATTATACTTTTATACAAAATTAACACAAACATATTGACATTATTCATTATTTGATGTACTTTATTCATTATATAATGAGTAATTATTACAGTGCAAAGGAAAATTTATGAACAAAACAGAAAGACAAAAATTTATCAAGCACGAAACAAAAGCAATTTATGAGGAATTTAATACTTACCTTAATCAAATGATACTTTTAAAACCATTTTTGAAAAACTTGGCGGATGTTGCTAGTGGAGCGGATTCAAATTATGACCTATGCGAGATTTTTAAAAAATCAAAATAGCTTAAACTTTTCTCTCTTAACATTTCATTCGCCAAAATATCTTTATCGATTCTTAATTTACACTCTATTTACAATATTTTCTTTTTAAATTACAATCATAGTAAGATAAAATGTAATATAATGATGTAAAAAGGAAGTTAGAATGAGTAATGAATTAAAAAGAACGATGTCTTTGCAAGACTCTATTTCAATTGTAGCAGGATCTATGATTGGCTGTGGAATATTTATTGTATCAGCAGACATTTCAAGGCAAGTCCAATCAGCACCTTTGGTACTTTTAGTTTGGGCTTTGGCCGGATTTGTTTCTTTTTGCGGAGCAATTGCTTATGGAGAACTCGCTTCAAAAATTCCTGATGAAGGTGGACAGTACATGTACCTTAAAAAGATATATAACGATAAAGTCGCATTTTTATTCGGCTGGACTTTGTTTTTGGTAATCCAGGCAGGCTCAATTGCAGCCATATGCGTCGCATTCTCAAAATTCACAGGTCTTGTCGTTCCGGCAATAAGCCCCGACCATGTTCTTTTCCATATCGGACCAATTGTTCTTTCTACTCAAAATTTATTCGGAATGTTAACTGTTTTATTCCTAACTTACATAAATTCTCGTGGAATTGAATATGGGGTAATTACCCAAAACCTATTCACCGTAACCAAAATCGTAGCTTTGATTGGAATTGTCTTATGCGGAGCATACTTTGGATTCTTCGGTTTTAACACGGCTGTCATTCACCTTAATTTTGCACCTGCTGCTTTCGCCTTCCACTTCTCCGATATAGCAAAAATATCAACTGCAACAGTTGGTGCCCTTTTTGCAGCTATCACATGGAATAACGTTTCTTTTATCGCAGGGGAAATTAAAGAACCTGAAAAAAATGTTAAAAAAGCATTAGCTATTGGTGTAGGTGGAGTTATTCTATTGTACCTTTTGATAAACCTTGTTTATGTTACCACAATTCCTCTTTCTACAATCCAAACTGCACATCATGACATAGTTGCAGCTGCCGTTATGAGCCACATGTTTGGCCCAATAGGAAAAACGGTAATTGCCTTTGTCCTTATGATTTCGGCTTTCGGTTGTGCTAATGGAATGATTATGGCAGGAGCCAGAGTATATTATAAAATGGCAAAAGACAGATTATTTTTTAGATCAATGGCCGTTATCAATAGAAGAACAAGAGTACCCGTAAATTCACTCTGGGTACAGTGTGCATGGATATCGGCACTTATTCTTTGGGGAAATTACACTCAACTTTTAGATTTTGTAATCTTTACCTCTTTGATTTTCTACGTAATCACACTGTATGGCGTTTTTGTCCACAGGAAAAAATTCCCTGATTCAGATCCAAAATTAAGAGTTAACAATTTCTTCGCAATATCTTTTATAGCTATGGCAACTTATATTATCGGTTGTTTGATTATAAACAAACCGACATTCACACTTCCGGGGCTTTTAATCACACTTGCAGGGCTTCCTGTTTACTTCTTATGGAA
>Ga0302271_10002197_pt1 | contig 17869 bp, 11 predicted proteins | sample III_Bog_N1_1_FD_198767 | JGI IMG/M metagenome (GOLD analysis project Ga0302271, IMG submission 198767) | Peat permafrost microbial communities from Stordalen Mire near Abisko, Sweden - III_Bog_N1_1 | ecosystem: Environmental > Terrestrial > Soil > Wetlands > Peat | place: Sweden: Abisko...
TATATTTTCAATCCTGTTTTTGCTGTTTCGTTTATGCAGCACGAATATGACGCTGAACCAGATCCCAAAAAAGACTGGAGAAAGCTACGCAGATTCCTGATTGTGGTTTTTGGAATTGCCCTTTTATTTTATGCCACAAAGATGTTTGGTCTTGCCAACTTCTTTATGATGGTAGTTCTTCTCGTGCTCGCCTATCATTTCGCAATACAGTATTGGATTGCAGGATTCCAGAACAAATTATGGCCTTGGATGATGGGCCTTTATGAAAGAACACTGCGTTATACACTCAGAGGAAACCGCGCGGTATATATGTTGGTTGCGATGATAGCGCTGTTCTTCTTTACAATTTTCCTTACAGGTGTTGTGAAGCCTAAAGTGCTGTTTTTCCCTGATAATGATCCGAACAATGTTTTTGTCTACATCAAAATGCCGGGAGGTACTGATCAGGTAGTCACTGATAGTGTAACAAGAATCGCTGAAAAGTTGGTTTACAAATCAATCGGAGCGAATAATCCTGATGTTGAATCAATTATTTCAAACGTTACCATCGGTGTTGAGGAAGAGGGATTCACAACTGCTGGGAAACCTTACAACAAGGGAAAAATCTCTGTCAACTTTGTGGAGCACAAACTCAGGACAACTGGTATAACGACGACCCAGTATATGGAAAAGATGAGGAAGGATGTTGCCAATATCCCTGGTGCTGAAGTGACAGTCGATAAGAATAGTATGGGGCCACCTACGGGAAAACCAATCAATATTGAGGTAACCAGCGAAAATCTTGACTATCTTGTTTCTGATGCAAACGCTTTCAGGGACTATATCGATTCTTTAAGGATTCCGGGAATTGCTGAATTGAAAACAGACTTCGAGATGAACTCTCCCGAAATCATTATTGAGATTGACCGCGACCGCGCCATGCGCGAAGGTCTATCAACAGGGCAAATAGGTCTCGAAATCCGAACTGCACTTTTTGGTAAAGAGATCTCAAAATTCAAGCAGGATGAAGATGAATATCCTATCACCTTACGTTATCACAAAGTGACCAGGGATAACATCAATGCGTTGGTCAACCTGATGATTACTTACCGTGATATGAACAGCGGACAGTTGAGGAGTGTGCCATTATCTACTGTGGCAAAAATTAATTACTCAACTTCTTATGCAGGAATTAAGCGGTTGGATCAGAAACGTATTATTACGGTTTACTCAAATGTTGTTTCGGGTTATTCTGCCAATGATATCGTTCCGAGAATTAAAAGACTTGCCGACACATTCAGTAAACACGAAGGGACTGAGATCAAACTGACCGGAGAACAGGAAGACCAGGATGAGACTTCTGCATTCCTCGGAAAAGCGATGGTGATTGCACTCGGAATCATCTTCTTTATCCTGATTACGCAGTTTGGTTCGATCAGTAAAACGATCATTATTTTGAGTGAGGTAATATTCAGTATTATCGGGGTATTACTCGGGGTAATCATATTCAAAATGGATCTTGTGATCATGATGACTGGGTTAGGCGTTGTCGCATTGGGAGGTATTGTGGTTCGAAATGGGATCCTGATTGTCGAGTTCTGCGACCGGATGAAAGAAGCTGGTTTAAGAACCCGCGAGGCAATTGTTATGGCCGGAAAGACACGTATCACACCGGTTGTATTAACTGCAACTGCAACGATGCTCGGCCTTGTGCCTTTGGCCGTGGGGATGAATATCAATTTTGTGACGTTGTTCACCCAGTTAAATCCTCATATCTATTTTGGTGGCGATAATGTTGCTTTCTGGGGTCCATTGGCCTGGACGATCATCTTCGGGCTGAGCTTTGCAACCTTTCTTACACTGGTGTTTGTACCTGCATTGTACTACCTTGATTATATCATCCGATTGAAATTCAAACGGAGAAAGAATCTAAAAAGGATTAAATTATTGAATCAGAAATAAATTCAAAGCGGGGCACGAAAGTGTCCCGCTTTTTTTTAGACAGAATGGCTCTGTAAATTGATGTACGTGGTTTTTAATCACTGTAAGTATACATGAAGTGTTGGAATAGCCCAGAAAAGAGATTACAAGCTGGGATCAACTGCCGAATGATAAGGAATCACAAGGAATGATAAGGAATCACAAGGAATAATAAGGAATAATAAGATGTTCTATTAGAGGCAATGGATTTGTGTGATATAACGTCTACAATGGAATGGGTTCAACCTGCATGGGAATATGTCAAGTCGCTACGGTAACAAGAAATCTTGTTTATGCTTCCTTTGGTTTGGATAATTCTGCAAGCTGTTCTTTGATCAGGTTCATTCGCTCAATCCGTTTATCGGAATACGTTTTATCAGACTGCTCCAGAAATTCCAAAAGCAATAAGGATTTTTCAAAACAAACAAGGCTATTATCCCGCTTATCAGAAGCCTTACTTACTATAGCTTCGGCAAAGAACAATTCGGCCAGTATAGTCAGGTGGCCGTTAGTATAATGATGATCACCGAGTAATTTATCAGTCAGGTGTTCTTTGGGAATCAGCTGGAAAAACGAGGCATCGCGCCGGAGCAATTCGTAATAACCCCTTTCGATCATTTTTTCAGCTTGTTCAAGATCACCCTTCTTGATTAAACCAAGTATTGCAGCAATCAAGTCGCCGATCATCTCGATCATTCGTAATATATAATCCTTTTGAAACATAGGGTAAATTTATAAGGAATTGCGGCAGATTGGTTCGAATGATGACCGATTTATTTTAGGTCATTTCATTCATCGTTTAATAGCCATTTTAAGAAATACTCTTAAAATATCCAACAATTTAAAAAGCGAAGCTTTCGGTTGTCCCTTGTCATAAATAAAATCGCCGCTATTGCATCAAACAATAGCGGCGATAAATTTATTTAATCAGCAATACTGAAATCAATAGTATCCTGGATTTTGTACTTCTGCAATCGGAACAATTGGTAATAGACGATCCGTATAAGTATTTGGTATTGGCCTCAACTTATGGTAATCTTTAATATTGGGAGCTGCATCCGGATTGTAGAGTTTTGCACGGGCTACAAGTGTTCCGGTTCTAGCGAGATCTTCCCAACGATTTAACTCGCCGTAAAGTTCGCGACCACGTTCTTCCAACATCCAGTCAACAAAAGCATCAAATCCGGCTCCTGAAGGAAGCTTTGGACTTTGAACCATATCCTGTGTAACAACCATATTGTTAACGGTAGCAGTCGTATTATTGACTCCACCATCAATTTTGTACACTTGTGGTGCTTTAGTTTCGCCATCGGCCCATGCTGCACGTTTACGAACGATATTGATATATTTCAAAGCATTGGCCCAATCACCCTTACGGCCATAAGCTTCAGCTGCAATCAGGTAAGTCTCCGCCAGGCGCATGCGGTGAAAATTTCTCGAACCTGCCTGATAGTTGATATCGGAACGTTGGTCGTCGAGCCATTTTAACATACATGGGAAGTTGTTCGTGTCATAGGTATCTTGCGTGATCAGCAAATATGGTGCCTTTGCAACATCGGTCAACATCTTTCTGTAGTTGGCATCATTCAACAATGTCTGCTTTGGATTCGTTGATGAATAGGGTGAAAGTGCTCCATAATATTTGGATGACATGTAGATGGCAGTATCACCAGCTTTAAACTTTGGTTTACCAACCAAATCAGCAGGGGGGCTATAAATTACTTCACTTGTAGCTGCATTAGTTGCAGGATTGATGTAGTAATAATTGGCAACCCATTTAGGTGCAGTGGCTGCATTGTTGGAATAGAAAGTCCATTTAAATGTCTTGTAAATCCGTGAGTCAGCAGTGCGATCCCATAAGGTTTGCGCAAACTGTGGATTGATACGAAGACGTTTCCATGGGCGACCATTGGCGATATCGCGGATCATACCCGGTTTCACATCGTACTGAGTAACCCAGTAAAGGTGCAATTGGTTACCACCGTCAGAAGTTGAACTACCTGCACCACTAAAAAGTGCATCTTTGGTGTATTCAACATCCCAGATAATTTCCTTGGAGACTTTTTGATTGTTTTGTTCGAACACATTTGCAAAATTGGATTCCAAAGCGAACTTCCCTGAATTGATAACAGCTTCGGAATAGAATGCTGCACTGTCTAAATCGGTTGCTTTACCACCACGAACTGTTGCATCCGAGCTGATACGTGTCAAATATACTTTAGAAAGCAAATGTGAAGCTGACCATTTTGTGGCACGGCCTCTGTCACTTTGCTGATAAACATCTGGAAGTACATCATAAGCAGCTTTCAGGTCACTGATAATTTGTTTGTAAACATCAGCCACTGGAGCACGCTTAAAATCAGTTACTACCTGGGTAACATTTCCTTCAGTTACCAATGGCAAACCTCCGAAATGTTGTACCAGGTCGAAATAGTAATAAGCACGCATAAACTTCAGTTCTGCAGAGCGCTGAGCTTTTTGAACATCGGTCATATCGGGAACCTGGGCCATATACATTAATGCTGTATTGGCACGCGTAATCCCCTTGAAGTTATTATTCCAGAATTTATTGATAACATCCTGTGAAGAGTTCAACGAACTCAGGTATTTGTTGAAAGGATCTTTATTTCCTCCGTCGGTACCTTCCCATGTCATGTCTGTGCCATATTCGGTCAGACAAAAATAAGTTTCCATGTTACCTGCGGCGGTAGCTGTAGTTCCTGAAGTGTATGCTCCAGTTTGATTACCTGCAATATTCCAGGCGCCAGTATACCATCTCATTGTCTGGTAGACACCCGTAACGGCCGCTTCCATTCCAACCTTGGTTGTGAAATACTCGTATCCTACATCGGTATACCTCTCCTCCTTCAAATAATTTTCGCAAGCTGAGAACGAGAAGATTACCAGAACTGTGAATATATATTTAGCTATTTTTTTCATATACTTTTTATTTACGTTGTAATGCTTCATAAATGACAATGAACTATAAGCTCATGTTGATACCAAACATGATCGTGCGTGGCATTGGATTATTGAAATCCTGACCACTTTCAGGGTCTGTTCCCGGATATTTTGTAATACAGAAAGCATTCTGAACGGTCATGTACAACCTGAGTTTGGATATTTTTGCCCTGTTGACGATGCTTTTAGGTATATTATATCCTAATGAAACACTGCTTAAACGGAGAAATGAGGCATCAAAAAAGTTAAGAGCACTTCTGTAAGCGGGGTTTTCAACTCCGTTGTTCGGCCGTGGTGCGTCATTACTACCATTACTTGCAATAGCTTTTCCTGCTGCATCATATTCAGTGACAGCCCAGTAATTGACTTTTAAGCTGTTATAGCGACCATTGAAACTCATGTTCCTATCGAACTGTAACATGTTTCCGTAAGAAGCATTTAAAAAGAAGTTAAAGTCGAAATTTTTGTAAGTGAAGTAGTTGGTCATACTTGCAGTGAACTTTGGCCGTGTTGTGCCTAGAATCTGTCGGTCAGCAGCAGTAATTTTTCCGTCATTGTTGGTATCAGCTATATGAATTGTCCCGGGTATAAATGCGGAACCAAACTTGGCTGCTTCAGCTTCCTGGCCCAATTGCCATATTCCCAGAGATTTGTAGTCGTAATACACCTGAAGAGGTTGTCCGATAAACCATCCGTTTCCGGTATCGTCATTTTTCCCTCCGTAAAGTTCAACAATTTCCTCCTTATTCTTGGCGAAAATAAAGTCGGTACTCCAGGTGAAATTGGTCTTTTGAATATTCTGGGTGTTAATCGTAACCTCGATACCTTTATTACGGGTCTTACCAATATTGTATACAACACTGTTGAAACCGGATACTTGTGGTAATTGCCTGTTCATTAACAGGTCGGATGTGTTCTGAAGATATACATCAACGACTCCGCTGATTCTGCCTTTCAAAATTCCGAAATCAATACCTGCGTTCCATTGTTTTGTCTTTTCCCATTTCAGGTCCGGGTTTGGCATTTCGTTCTGGTAAAAAGCCATTGCATTGGTACTTCCGTAGTTGTAACGGGCATAGCCAAGATTACCTAACGTTTTGTAGGGGTCAATAGCCGAGTTACCGGTTATCCCATAACCAACGCGAAGTTTCAGGTTACTGAAAGTCGAAGTCCCTTTCATGAATCCTTCTTCGTTAATACGCCATGCAAGAGCAGCAGAAGGGAACATCACCCATTTGTTGCCTGGAGAAAGGCGTGAAGAACCATCATAACGTGCAGAAGCGGTCAGCAGGTAACGATCTTTATAACTGTAATTGATACGACCCATGAAGGAAGCTAATTGCCATTTCACGTAGTTACTTGCAACCGCTGAAATGGTTGGTGAACTTCCTACATTGTACCATAATTGTGTTTCATAAGGAAGGTTTAATACGCTGATGCGCGATGATTCATAAGTTTCCTGTTGGATCGATTGGAGTAACGTAGCGCCGAAAGTATGGCTCTTGATTGTTTTATTCCAGTATAAAAGGTTTTCCCAGGTAAACATGGTACGGGTATCGCCACCATCTTCAGCACGGGCTAAACCACCTTGACGGTCTGAACTGCGCGAACCGTAGAATTGTTGGTCGGAATATGGACCAAAATCCAATCCGAAGTTGGAACGATACTTAATGTCAAAGGGTAGCTTTGCTTCCAGGTAATAACTTCCTAAAAAGCGGTCTTTTTTATAGAGGACTGTAGCGTTGGTTATATTCAGAACGGGATTCCATAACTGTGGATCGTTTCCCGGACGGTTAATCAAAGCACCGTTCGCGTCTCTGATATTGGCAAGAGGAGAAAGGCTCTTTACTCCATCATAAACATTCGGGCCATTATGGCGGTCGAAATGTGAAAACTGGGTTTGTCCACCAATCTTAACATAGTCAGAAATATCCCAGTCAAAATTAACACGAACTGAATAACGGGAATAATCCTGAGTTTTTAAAAGTCCTTTTTCATTATAATAGGTAGCAGAACCCAAAATTTTCATTTTTTCAGTACCTCCGCGAACACTCACCTCATGATTGGTTACTTGTCCCTGACGCATTACTTCGCCTAACCAGTCGGTTGATTGAAGTCGTTCCGGATGCCATGAGCCATCTGCATCATATGCACTTTTGATTTTAAATGCGATACCCGTAAGATCATTTTCCTGACCGACAGGAAGCATCTTTATATCCATGTCGTAGGTTGGTTTAACGGGGTATACGCCACTGGTGCGATAAGCTTCCCGCAAAAACGCAACCCATTCAGGACCATTAAAAAGATCAAGCTTTTTAGCTTGTGTTTGTATGCCGTAATAGCCATTGTAATCTACAACAGCTTTGCCTTCTTTTCCTTTTTTGGTTGTAATCAATACAACTCCGTTTGCTCCTCTTGAACCGTAAATAGCTGTTGCAGAGGCATCTTTCAAGATGTCGATTGTTTCGATATCCGATTGGCTGATTTCGCTTAATCCAACAACCAATGGAACACCATCAACTACATAAAGGGGATCATTGGTAGCTAATAATGAACGGTTACCACGGATCATTACTTTTGCATCAGCTCCCGGAGCCGAATTTGTTTGCTGTACGACAACACCGGCAGCTTTTCCCTGCAGTGCCTGAGCAGCACTAAAACTTGACCGTTCAGCTAATTTTGAACTTCCTACTGATGAAACAGATCCTGTAAGGTCTTTTTTGCGAACAGTTCCGTATCCAACAGCAACAACTTCTTCTAATCCAATGGTTTCCTGTGCAAGAACAATACCGAAATTCGTCTTTGCTCCAATAGCAACTTCCTGTGTTACCATTCCTACGAATGAAATAACAAGCGTTTTGGCATCAACGGGGACATTCAGGGAGAATTTTCCATCCATGTCTGTAATTGTCCCTATTGAAGAGCCTTTTACGACCACAGATGCACCGGGCACTGTTTGTCCGGAGTCATCCGAAACTTTTCCGGTAATCACCTTGGTCTTTTGCTGCTCGGCAGCCAAAGGAGAGGCAACAGCTCCAAAGCTGTTTAGAATCCCTGAGAAACAGATCAAAATGATGGTTAGTTTAGTAACTAACAAAAACTTTTTCGCTAAGAGGCTTAGCGAATTGAGGTGAAAATTTTGTAGCTTTTTTTTCATTGTCTAATTTGGTTTTACAGTTCCTGATTGTAGATGGATTCGTTTAGGTATCAGGCACTGATTGTTTTAACAATTTAACACTCTCTTTTTACAGTTGCTGTTTCTGAACAGCATTCTCTGTAGTTTAATTCTGTCTTGTTTGTTTCATTGGCAGATTGTTTTTTGATTGAACACTAATCGATTAATGGGTTCTTGGATGAAATTATTTAATTTGATCTTGATATTTTCTAAAACTATTAAACTATAGGATGTTAGAGCAATTTTTATTCACGATCTGAAAAGTGAGAAGCGGGGACAACAAGCAATCTGCATTAAAATGGATTGAAATTTTCAAAAAGTTGAAAGTTCCAGGTCATGAAATATCACTGCTTCAATCTTATAATGTAATGATAGTTAGCTAATTTGCGTAAACGGCGTTTGGTTGTTAAGTCATGGATTATTGGTAAATTTTAACATGAATTAACAGTTCCAATGTTACATGTTTCAAAACACACCTTTCAATATTTTTTTTGCAGATAGTTATACTATATTTGCCTAGTCTCATGAGTAAAGTATTTCTTCATTACATACCTGATATTTATGAAGCCTTTTAAAGAAGTCATTAACTATCCTGCGGAGAATTCTTTTGTTCTGAGGTATAACGATTTTGCCCATTTTTCAGTGCCGTGGCATTTCCATAATGAGTTCGAGATGATTTATATTGTCCGGGGCACGGGAAAGAGGTTTGTAGGTGATGTTGTAGAGTCATTTGAGCCAGGCGATTTCGTATTTTATGGCAGCACGCTTCCTCATTTTCACCACAATGATGCACAATACTATTCCGGGAATCCTGATCTTAAGGTCAATGCCTATATTCTTCAGTTTCCGATTGATTATTTCGGTAAGAACCAGCTTCGTAGTCCTGAGTTTGTGAGTATTCTACGATTGCTGTCCAATTCGTCGAGAGGATTGAAATTTCCGCCTCATACAGTCGAACCGGTTGCTTTGATGCTCCATAAAATGTATGCAGAGAAAGGACTAAGGCGTTATCTTTCGCTTATTGAGCTCCTCAATTTTTTGGGACAAACCGATTTTTTACCTATTGCCAGTCCTGGGTATGCGAATGCTTTGAACTATCATATTGAAGATCGCATGATTAAGGTCTATGAGTTTTCCACCTTAAGTTATAACCGGAAAATATCCTTACTGGAGGTTGCATCTGTTGCCGGAATGAATCCTACAGCTTTTTGTCGTTATTTTAGAAAAAAAGCCGGCAAAACTTTTGCCGAATTCATCAATGAACTTCGCATCAGCTATGCTTGTAAACTTCTTCGGCATGGCAATCAGACCATTGAATTTGTCTGTTTCGAGACCGGGTTTAACAATATTTCAAACTTCAACCGTCAGTTTAAAGCAAAAATAGGGAAGACCCCTTCACTTTATCGCGAGTTTGTTAATCAACACAATGATTAAGCCAGCAAAGATTTTTAACGCTATAAGATTGACGGGGTTGCCATAAAAGCTCTGGCTCATTTTATGTAGTCCTAAGGCACCGATTTTTTTACACCATACCGATTTAATATACTACTTATGAAGAAAACCTTAATTTTTTTAATTTGTTTGTTGCAACTATCATTTGCTGTTAATTCATTTGGACAAAAGACGGTTAAACCCGCCGAAATCGACAGTTTATTTCCTGCCAATTCTGCCACCATAGGGGGTTTTGTCGGCACGAAACTGGATGCGTCATACAAAAACAGGATTCTGGCGCAGGATGTTAACCGCCTTGTTGAACCTTTTCGTAACCGCACCGAAGATCGATGCTGGCAAAGCGAGTTTTGGGGCAAATGGTTCACGTCGGCAGTATTGGCCTATAAATATCGGCCCGAGCCTCAGTTGAAAACAATTCTTGATCAGGCAGTTTCAGGTCTTTTGGCTACCCAGACTCCCGACGGATATATCGGAAACTATGCAGAAGGTAAACATCTAGAACAGTGGGATATCTGGGGTCGGAAATATTGCATGCTTGGATTGCTGGCTTATTACGATTTGACAAAAGATAAAAACAGTTTGTTGGCTGTCAGAAAACTGGCAGACCATCTGATCAAGGAGTTGGCCGACAAAAAAGCATTGATTGTGAAGCAAGGGAATCATCACGGAATGGCAGCATCTTCCGTTCTTGAACCAATCTGCCAACTTTATTCCCGCACTGGTGATCAACGCTACCTCGATTTTGCAAATGAAATAGTCAGGCAATGGGAAACTCCTGATGGTCCGCAACTGATCTCCAAATCTGGAGTTGATGTTTCCAAACGTTTTCCAAAACCTAAAAACTGGTTTGGCTCCGAACAAGGACAAAAAGCTTACGAAATGATGTCATGCTATGAAGGTTTACTGGAACTTTACCGGTTGAGCGGAAAGAGCGAGTATCGCGATGCAGTGGTAAAAACGTGGCAGAATATTAGCGATACAGAAATCAATATCACGGGATCGGGTTCTGGTGTGGAGTGCTGGTTTGGTGGGAAGCATTTGCAAACAATGCATATTGACCATTATCAGGAAACTTGCGTAACCGCTACCTGGATTAAACTAAGTCAACAGCTTTTGCGGCTCACCGGGGAAAGCAAATATGCCGACGCTATCGAACAGACCTGGTACAATGCTTTGTTAGGCTCAATGTATACTGACGGTTCTGATTGGGCAAAATATTCCCCATTGGCAGGGCAACGGCTTCAAGGGAGTGAGCAGTGTGGTATGGGACTCAATTGTTGTGTTGCAAGTGGCCCGAGAGGTTTATTTACCTTACCGCTTACTGCAGTTATGAGTGATAAAGATGGAATAAGTGTTAACTTCTTTGCTGAAGGAAGTTACCACCTGACAACCACCAATGGAAAGCAGGTGGAAGTTGTTCAGCAGACTGATTATCCTGTTTCCGGTAATATTACGATAAAGGTGGTACTCGCTAAAGAGGATCACCTGAATGTTCGTGTCCGTATTCCACAATGGAGTCAACGTTCGGTTTTGGCAGTGAATGGCCAACCGATTGATGCTGTCACTGCAGGGAAATATGTGGAAATCAACCGGTCCTGGAAATCTGGTGATGTGATCAACCTTACATTGGATATGCGCGGACGCGTTGTTCGTATGGGTGATGTGCCAGAGAATATGGCGATAGTTCGTGGTCCGATCGTACTTACCCGTGATGCAAGGCTTGGAACGCCAAACGTTGACGAAACAATTAAGCCAATGGTTGATAAAGACGGATATATAGATCTTGAACCGGCAGGTGTCAATCAGGACGGCATCTGGATGAAATTTAAAAGCCCGTTTATGATTGAATCACACAAAGAGGCAGAAAGTAAGCCAACCGAGATTACCCTATGCGATTATGCTTCGGCTGGTAATACACTGGACGAACATTCGTGGTTCAGGGTTTGGTTGCCGCAATCTTTCGATCCAAGAAAATAGATTTACTCCTAATCCAAAATTAGGTCCTACAGGATCATATAATCTATAGCCTTTTCAAAATTAAACACTTGCACCTAAAAATGCAGGTGTTTTTTATTAGTTCCTGTTTGGCTGCAGTTGTTGAGGTAAAAACTGAATTTTGAAGTAGAATATTGGCGGGAACTTTAATCAAACCTTTACCCACCTTGCTCTAATATAGCGGACCTGTCAATCATTCTCCAGCTGATAATCGATAAGTCAGGTTGGGATTTAAATATTATGGTTGGTTATACTTCGATGAAAACCAGCAATCTATCTATGAAATAGTCCAATTCGTATATTCTATTAGTGGACCTGATTCATGCTTGCTATTTTTGAGTGTGTTTAATTTTAAAAACAATTTAAATTATAATATCATGAAAGCAAAAACAATTTTACTGGGATTAGTTTTTTTCGTTATTGGGATGGTTGTCACGTTTGGGATTGAATCAGGTAGCAGACACCATAATTTCAAAGATCAGGTTCAAATAAGAAAAAGCACTGTTATTGAAGTCGGTGCTCCTCTTACAGTAATGGAACTAAAGCATCAGGGTTTTATTTAATCAATAATTCACCTAATAAAAAAAGGAAGTTGCTACTTCCTTTTTTTATGTCCTTTTCTCAGTGGATCTTAGGATATTATACTCAGAATCAGGTCTGCACCAAATCATAAGTTTTTAAAACTTGATCCGTTTTTAATATATTGAATATTAATATCCTGTGGTAGAAATCCTTTCAGCCAGCGCGCACAGTAGTCCATTCCGGCCTCTTCAGAGTTGGTATGTCCCAGAAAAATAACTGCTTTGTTTCTCCCCTGAAGTTGGGCATCGTAAGCGTACTGATAGGTTTCCCATTCAGGTGCTTCTCCGGCAATTAGCAAATCGGTTTGCTTTTCCTGCAGTAATCTCAAATGCGAAGCAGAACCCGGAGCACCAACTGCAAGCGCAACATTTGTAACACTCATATCCGGATTTCCGATAACCCTGAACGAACTTCCGGGGAATTTTGATTTCAATTGGCTTATGAAAGTTGATAGTTTCACCTTGTCGAACTTGAAATGGATCATCGAGCTATCAGTCTGGTTTTTGCTCCATCCCAGTTTCTCAATCATACCAACGTAAATTCCGTCAGGTTTAGTCCGATGGATATGGTCATGAAATCGCCAAATGATCAATTTATGATCGTTGATGAACTTCATCTTTTCCATAAATACTGGGTCATTTTCCAAGGTTTTGGTTTCATCAAGATGATTATAAAACACCGGTTCATGAGCAATAATCAAATTGCATTTGTCTGCAACTGCTTGTTTTAGCACTTTCATATCTGCAAACATACAAATGGCAACACCTGTAACAAGATCCTCAGGATTACCTGATTTAAATGTGTCAACCGTTTCGGCGGACCAGGGACAGGTAACTTTTGCCTTAATCATCGCAATGATTTGATTAGCTTTCAGCTCCTTTTGATTTGCCTGTTGTCCAAATAAGGATCCAGACATAACAAGGGCAATCAGTAGTAATTTGGTCGTTTTGAAATTCATGGTATAAAGTATAATATGGTGTCAAATTTAATAAAAAAACTAAATTTGCTGTTTATCAGCATGAAATAAACAGTACGAAGAATGGTTTTTGCAAGTTGCCTGTATAAAGGGCGATAGGAAGCAATTCATGATTTTTCCATTCGCGAAATTCTGCAAGTGCATAATCGCTTGATTCGGTTTATCCCGGTTTTATGAAAGTGCTGATTCATCAATAAAACCAACTATTAACAAACAAAGATGTCCGGCTTCTCCACATTCTTGAAAGCACTAATATGTGTTGAAATTCTTGTCTTTGTGGCGTTTCCGACTACAGGTTTTACTCAGCAGCGCTATACGCTGAGTGGATATCTTCGCGATGAGTCATCAGGAGAGGCTTTGATTTCGGCTTCGGTCTATCCCGAAGAGTTGAAAACGGGGGTTGGCACCAACGAATATGGATTTTTCTCTATTTCATTACCTAAAGGGAAATACACATTTATTTTTTCTTACGTTGGATATCAGACGATTAAAAAGGTATTAATAATCGATCAAAACCTTCAGCAAAATTTTTCACTTTCTCCTCATGAAACCGAAATAGATGAAATTGTTGTCGTTGGTCGTCCTAAAGATGATATTGTCAGGCAAAACGAAATTGGAACTGTGAGGTTAAACGTGAAAGAGTTAAGCGTATTGCCGGTACTTTTTGGAGAGCAGGATATTCTGAAATCGATTCAGCTGATGCCGGGCGTTTCGCCGGTAGGTGAAGGTAACTCAGGATTTTATGTCCGGGGTGGAAATGCCGATCAGAACCTTATTTTGCTGGATGATGCTCCGGTCTTTAATCCCTCTCATTTGCTGGGCTTTTTTTCTGTTTTTAACTCCGATGCGATCCGTGATGTTAAGTTATACAAAGGTGGGGTTCCAGCGCGATATGGGGGACGTGCTTCCTCGGTGATGGATATCAGGATGAAAGAGGGGAATATGAAGGATTACAATGTCTCTGGCGGGATTGGGCTGATCTCTTCCCGAATAATGGTTGAAGGTCCGATTGAGCAAGATAAATCCTCGTTTATGATTTCGGGCCGAAGGACTTACGCAGACCTTTTTCTCCCCTTATCCAATGATGAAAATATCAAGGGTAATAAGTTGTATTTCTACGATTTAAATATTAAAACCAATCTGATCATCAATAAAAATAACCGGGTATTCCTTTCAGGATATTTTGGCCGTGACGTACTTCAGGCGAAGGATTTCGGATTTAGCTGGGGAAATAAAGCAGGTTCACTCCGGTGGAACCATCAGTTTTCTCCTTCGCTCTTCACCAATACTACGATGGTGATTAATGACTATAACTACAAGACAGAAGGTGATATCGACGGAAAATTTTCGCTGATGGCGGGAATAAAGGATTTTTCTCTTAAACAGGATTACGCTTTATCGCTGTCAAACCGATTTAGTTTCCTCATTGGGTTTAACACCGTGGTTCATCATTTTAAACCAGGTGAAGTGGTGTCAAATTCCAAAAATATCACAAGTTTTAAAATTCAGGAAAAGGTGGGTTGGGAGAATGCAATTTATGCGTTTATGGAGCATCAATTATCAGATAGATTGAATATTGGCTATGGTATCAGAATGTCAGCTTTTACAAGAATTGGCGCCGGAACTGAAAATACTTATAATACCGATGAAAGCATTGTTAAGGTTGAAACCTATTCTAAAGGCAAGCTTTATGGTACTTATACGGGATTTGAGCCCAGGTTTAATCTGACTTTGCTGTTGTCGGATAACTCTTCTTTTAAAGCCGGATACAATCGGATGAGTCAATATATTCACTTGCTATCTAATTCATCCGCAGGTACACCGGTTGACTATTGGCTTCCAAGTTCAAACAATATCAAGCCACAGTTTATCTCTCAGATCTCAGCAGGATATTTCAGGGAGTTCAATTCAAATGCAATCAATTTTTCGATCGAAGGGTATTATAAAAAAATGGAAAATCAGATCGACTACCGGAATAATGCGGATGTTTTCCTTAACGAAAATGCTGAGGCAGAGCTTCTTTTCGGGATAGGGCGCGCCTATGGTCTTGAGTTTTTAGTCAAAAAAAACAGTGGAGTTTTTACGGGATGGATTTCCTACACTTTATCCCGGACTGAAAAAAAGTTTAACGAGATTAACGACGGAAGCTGGTACCCTGCCCGGCAGGATCGTACCCACGATATTTCGATCGTTTTGAATATGCAGGCGAGTAAAAGACTGACGTTATCATCAACATGGGTTTACTATACTGGCAACGCCATTACTTTCCCAAGTGGGAAATATGAAATGGATGGTAACGTTGTGAATTACTTTACAAGCAGAAACGGCTACCGGATGCCTTCCTATCACAGGTTGGATCTGGGAGCAACGCTATTGCTCAAAGAAAACCATAAATTCAGATCGGAACTTAGCTTTGGACTTTTTAATGCTTATGGCCGTAAGAATGCGTATACCATTTTATTCCGCACCAAAGATGATAACTCCGGTGAAACAGAGGCGGTAAAGATTTATCTTTTCTCTGTAATTCCTTCAATTACCTGGAATTTCAAGTTCTAGCAACGATTTTTCGTAATCTGGTCGTTGTCTGAAGATCTATTTCAGAAAAGATTCGAACCCTGTTGCATAATCGGCGACCCTGAATTCGGTGATTTCGTAATCGGCTACACCATTGATATTAAATGGATCTTCTTTGATCATTGCCTCCACAACATTAAAATTATCGGATTTGCATAAGATCATTCCACCGGTTCGGGGAACCTTTGGCCCCGAGCAAATAAAAATTCCGTTGTCGAAATACTTCCTCAAAAATTCGTTATGACCGGCAAGGTATTTATCCACCTCATCGAGAGTGGATTTGTAGGACAGAGAGACAATAAACAGGTTCATTTTGTGGTTTTTTAAATTAAAGAAGTTCAATCATGGCAAATAGTAACCCCGTTGGCTTCCAATTCCTGAATCTGATCAATGGGTATTTTGTTCCCGGTTACATCACAAAATTCAAGGATCGGAAGATCAATAAGAGGGGAGAGGTCATCAATTTGGTTGTTGGAAAGATTTACGCTTTTAAGTTTTAAAAGATTGCTTAATGCATCAATGTAGCCGATCTTATTATCGGCAAGGTTGAGTTCTTCGATCGCTGTAAGGTTAAAGAGCGGTGAAATATCTGTTATCGAATTACCTGACAAATCAATTGACACAGCCTGAGTGCAATATTCAATACCCTCAAGATCAAAAATTTCGCTTTCAGACATTTCAATCTCGTCCCAATCTTCAAAATACCATGATGGAATTTCTTTCGTCGTATTCCCGTAGTTTCTGATTTTTACCACATCGTAAAAGGAATAACTGCTTTTCGAAACTTTTGTTTTTCTTTCTGAATGACCTTTGGAAGAAGAATCAGAGAAGTAGCTAAACCCTGGTGTGTCTGTATCCCATACGTATTCTGGTGAATAGTCGACATCTTCGTAATTACTGAGTGTTAGGGCAATCTCCTCAATCTCCTGAATAACAAGAATATGGTTCAATCGCCGAAGTCGGGTCGGATTTCCTGAAATTTCGTAGTTGGTTAACTCATCATGGTAGTATTGAATCCTGTCGGGATGATAAAGCATAATCAGCTTCGAAAAACCCTGTTTGTCTTCGCCAATATCGATTTGTACCCAATCTGCGATCATCCCTGCAATCACTTTCAGCTTATCGTGTTGCTTTTCCTGGTAAAGTCGGATCAGATTCCTGGAAATTTTATTCAGGTTCGCTTCTGTATAAGCTTCCTTCAACTGGAGATATAACGCTTTATCTTGTTGTGATAACATATTAAAAATCAAATTGATGAAAATAATTGGCGTTTGGATTTCTTAAGATTGGAATTCAGCTGGATAACTGACGACTCCCTTGGCCACCATTGTTTCGGCAGGATTATCCCTTTGTTTTTTTAAGCCGTAGAACCACAATTTCCGGTCTGCAAAAGAACCGTAAAGGAACAGTTACCGTCCCAATTCCTGACGTAATATAAGACTTCATCTTTCCTGAATCGATCAACCCATAGCGATACTTTTGTCCGAATTCTGACGGCAGAATTGGGGCCCACCAGCCAAACAGCGTAACCTGCCCGCCATGGGTATGTCCCGAAAGGGTTAAGTCAATCAGATCGGTATATATATTTTCCAGATAATCAGGATTATGGGTTAACAGAATTGCGAAGTCTGATTTTTTTAACCCGCTGAAAGTATTTTCAGGAACCTGAGTCCCTTCCCAAAGATCTCCGACTCCACCGATTTTTATGCTGTCGTTCCCTTTTTTCACCCAGTAGGATTGGTTATCACAACTATTAATACCATTTTTCGCCATCATTTTTTTCGTGAGATCGGCTCCTGCATAATAGTCGTGATTGCCCAAGACGGCGTAAATACCGTAAACGGATCGAAGCTTTCCGAACTCATGGAAAACAGGTTCGACATATTTTGTATAATAGAAGACATAATCGCCACCAAGCAGGATAATGTCCGGATTAATTCCGTTGATCTGATCGACAAGTCGCGATAATCGTTTGGCCGAAAGAAACGGACCAAGATGAATATCAGATATAAAGACGATTTTCGCGCCGTTAAATGAATCTGGAATATCAGCCGACTTGATTTCAACTTCGGTGATTTTAACCCAGCGCGATTCGAAATAGCTATAGGTCAGAAATAGTCCGAATAGGATGAAACAGACAGTTAATAGATGTTTTTGACGGGGTAACTTCATTTATAGATTTTCAAACTTAAAAT
>Ga0302271_10002199_pt1 | contig 17867 bp, 17 predicted proteins | sample III_Bog_N1_1_FD_198767 | JGI IMG/M metagenome (GOLD analysis project Ga0302271, IMG submission 198767) | Peat permafrost microbial communities from Stordalen Mire near Abisko, Sweden - III_Bog_N1_1 | ecosystem: Environmental > Terrestrial > Soil > Wetlands > Peat | place: Sweden: Abisko...
CATTGAATATCATTATTTTTGATTATTTTTGTTTTCTGGCTAAAAAAACTCCAATAAATTAAAAACAGGCAAGTTATTGCTCGGATAACAAATAATTAAGAAAAGTTATCTGATTCTGAAAAATATCAATTAATCTTCAGCTTTCCCGTCAATACCAAGAAAGAAATAATTTAATCTGAAGATCTAAGGGTAAAGTATAAATCCAATAAAGCTTACAATAACAAAAAATATCTTAATTAATTTTATAATATTGAATTCTTTTGATCACTCCGTTTTTCTTAGCTTCTTATCAGTAGTGTCGATTCTAGAGTAAGGACCAATATCACTATCAAAAATGTAATTGTAAGCAACTTTTAGATAACTTCTATGCGTTGGAAGAGTTTCATAAAACTCAGGAGCAATTGCCCTCACTTGTGGAAGAAATCTCCATGGAACTTATGGGAAATCATGATGCTCAATGTGATAGCCTAGATTGAGATTAAAGATGTTAGCAATACCAAGGTAATCATAGCTTTCTTATCCTTTAACAAATTCATAGTGTTCTGCAATTGTATGCATAGCCATAGGATGTAATCCCATACTAATAAACCCAGAGAGTGCGAGATACAGAAGAGCATACGGTCCAATGAATTTAAATATCAAAAAGCTTGTTGTGATTATGAAAAACAGATTGAAGAGCTCTAGTTTTGAAAGAGGTTTAGGTGCTACTACAAAGGGTCTAATTGAGTAGAACAGTGGCATAAAGAAAACAAAGACAATTTTCCTCAGTGGTGTATTGAATGTGCGGATCTCCCAGTCAGTTGGTAAGTCAGTATCGTGGGCTGGATCACCCATTTCTAAGTGATGTTCTCTGTGGTAATACTGAAAAGTCATTGCTGAAGGAATGCAAGTTGGGATGTTCGAGATGAGAGAGAAAATGCGGTTGAGGAGAATACTGTCGAAGGCTGTAAAATGAGTCAAATCGTGGACGAGCGCTTGCATCATGTGGTTAATGGTCGCCCCAACAATATACATACAGGTCAAGAAAACTGGCCAACTCTTGTCTTAGATGTAATATGCCGTGGCAAGTTGAAACACAACTGCTGCAAGAGTAATCACAGCACTCAGGGGATCTTTCACGTAAAGGCTTTTAATCTGAGGGTATTTTTCTAAAATTGCTTTTCTCCGAATCGTGTGTGTTTCGTCATGAGGCATAATGTGAAAATATTCTTTGCTCTTCTCGAATTTTATATTACTGAAAACATCATAATCAGTACTCCGTTAAGGTGTGTTCTAGTTGAGCGGCTCCAAGAGTACAGGAACTGATCTGTCTGCAACAAGAGGAAATTTCGTGGTAGTCATTTTTCTTTTTCTTTTTTGTTCTATTTTCTCCTGTATTTTTATTTTAATTTCAAATAATAGTAATCCTTTTTGAGATGAATTCTAAAATCAAATCACCTGTAGGATAAAACTTGATTTGAAATAATCCCAACTACAAAAGAACAAAGAAAAAAAAGATATTTTACTTATTAATCAATTCCGTAATAGCACAATAATACTTTTTCTACATTATCCCCACACACACACAAAAAATAATTGAATTTACAAGTAAGAAATAAGGGTTTCATAATTGATAAAAATACATGTATAATTTCGAAAAAGAAAAGTACAATTAATAATAGTATTAAACAATAATAAGATTTATTTCCAACAATTATTGAAGTTGATCATTTTTGATTCAGCAATTTGGAAGAATCTAAGCAAGAAAAAAGATAACTTAGAAAGGTAATAGTAAATTGGGATAATTGATTTTATACAACTTTCGAACATTTTAAATAAGGATTAGCGATGTTATTTTATGATTGAAGAAACTGCCTAAAATAAGAAAGAAGAGAGAGTGAATATTTTTTGAAATCATAAGAAGAAGAAAAAAAATACATTTTCTAGATATCTAAAGATTCAATGGAAGGCTTAAAAAAGCTAGGTGAGGATCCTAAGAAGCCTAGTTTAGAATCCAAACCACCTATTCGAGCATAATCAGCTAGACTTGGTGCATTTAAGTAGTTGAATAACAGCATGAACAAAAAGCCCACAAAGAATGAAATGCCAAAGTTGATGAATAACAATTGGATAAAAGAAGATGAAGTAAACAGTGGTGAAGAAGATGAATTCGATAAATTTGATAGGAATTACAAACCAAATGAAGGAGCAAAAAATAAAAATCAAAGACAAATAAAATCTGCGTAGACATGTTTTCGTCCAGGGAGTGCTTCGTCTTCATAGTCAAGCAGATTGCTGAATGTGAAGACTCTCAAAAATATAACGAATGGAGAATGTTTAGAAATCACTCCGTCTGAGATTATTTTCGAAAATATCGAAGCAAACTAAGCTTATTAAACGATTTTGTATGTCTAGAATTTGAGTAAAATGCCTAAAAGAATCAGAGTCTTTCAGCCAAAAACTAAAAAATTCTCTGTTGACTACGATTCAAGCTAATCCCTTGCAGCAGGGATGTGCGGGAAATTGACTATTCACTTTGAGACAAATGTTTTAGAGGAATTCGCTGATGAAGTTGTTATTGAATATGAAGAAAATTCTTGTAAAATGCGGCATGCAGTGCCTATTTATGCAAGAAAACCTCGTCCATTGATAGTCTACAGTGATTTCATTGATCTTGGATTTGTACGCACATCTAAAGAAATCACGAGGATCTTTACTTTTAGAAATGAAGGAAAATAAGCAGGCCGTGTGCGACTTGCTTGGGATTAACTGAAAAATGTTAAATTTGAGCCTTAGCAATTTACAGTACAACCCTAGTCAACTCAATAAGCAAAACTCATTTTTAAGTAGAAAGAATCAGGTATATTTAGGGGATAAGTTGATGTGCAAATCGAAGGAGTGTCGATTTGCCCGAAGATAGAGATAAGCGCTACTGTTGTGGAATTCAATAAGGTTATTTTAGATGACGATAATTCTCAAGTTGCCAGCTTTGATTTTGGAGAAGTGTATTATGGACAGTCTAAGTTCAAAACAGCTGTACTTTACAATAATAGTCCTAAACCATAGAAGTTCATAGTTAGCATGAAGCTAGGGATTTATAATCCAAATGTAGGCTGATTAAAAATATTTTTTGTTTTTTGAATAAGAAATGATGCAATATTTGTGATTTTCAGGAAGATATTGTAACTCTGTAGACTCCGCAAGATCAGGGAAAAGAAATAACTGACTAAATCATGAGTGTTTCTCCGAATACAGGTGAGATTCCACCATACTCTAATGTAAACAAAAAATTATACAAAAAGGTTCTTTGTTTTAATCTTTTTTGAATATTAAATGTCTTCAGATTCGGCTAAAGTTTTGCTGCAATTCAGTTGCAACTTATGAACACAAGGTGTTGGCTAGAAAATATGCTTTGTCAACTTAAGATCTAAAAGTTACTTCTTAAGATTACTCTTATTCTGCACTTTTTCGCTTTGTGGATGATGATCCAAAAGAAGAGCCCATTGCTATTACTTTATAAGTCAAAGGCACTTACCCACTAATTCGTCTCAGCTCTTAAATCTTAAAATTCGGTGATTGTAATGTCAACGATCATCGTGAAAGTCTCCTTGATATCGAAAACAAACATTCAAAACTGCCTATCGAAGTTAATGTCGAGAGAACTTCCTGTTTCGTGACTGAACCTGCATAATTTTCCCTCGTACCCAATCAAAAAACATCTTTCAAAGTTAGTTTTTTTCCTGGAAACGTAGGAGAGTACTCAAAAGATATTTTCTTCACAATGCTTGGTGGGCTCTATAAAATCCCAATCAAAGTCACTGGGTCTACTCAAAGATTTGATCCAAAGAAGTAGAACTTTTTAATTTTGTTTATTATTTAACTTGTTTACTTATTTATTTATTTCAAAACCTACCAAGAAAAAAAGAACGAGGACCTGAATGCGGTGTTGAAGATTTTGTAACAAAGGACTAATTCCTTGATAATTAAGTGAATCAAGATATTTTCAACAAAAAAGCAGGAGCTGGAAAGGGTACATTTGAAAAAACTACTGCAATTTAACTACCTAAAGGAATATCTTAAGAAGGAGAAGTAGATGCGAATTATTTAGCTGAGATGCAAAAGGAAAAGGCTAACAAAAAGAAATATGATAATGTGCTGGAATCGAGCAGATAAAATAGGATCGAAAAAGAGAAGAAGAAAATAATTGGATAAAGATATCATTAAATGTTTGATGTTCTCAAAGCAAAAGGTAAAAACAAAATGTTATAACTTTTTAATAAGTTTGCTAAATTAAATTTGTTAACAGGTCTTGTGGAGGTTGAGGAGGAAATGACAGCTGGTCCAGTTGATAATATTGAGAATATAATCAGAGGGGATCCAAAAATAGGTGCTCCATTGGATTTAGAATTTGAACTTGGATTAGTAGACCCATAAATTGAGCCTCAAGAGTTAGATCTTCCTCCATCGAAAGATCCTCTTTTTGTGTTAAAACCTATTGGTGACTATGATCCTGTTTAAGAAGAAATACAAAAGGTTTTTGATTGTGATCCTGATGCTCCTATAAAAAAGTATGTTGCTTTTTAATTTTAAAAACTTTGATTTTTGTAATGTTTTGTAATGTCAAAAAATAAGGATATTTCCAGAGAAACCAAGTGATCCAAGAGACATTAAATTTATCAATAAAGAACTGTCTGGCAAGGAACTTAGATGCATTTAATCTGGTCCCTCGATAATTGATTTTGGAGACATTTATGTGAATTCTAGAGTCACCAAAACGTTTTCGATAAAAAATGATCTTAGAGATGCAATTAGAGTTTAACTGAAAATATCTTCTCCAGAACTTAAAGAATCATACTAAAAGCCTTAAATTCTCAAATCAAGTGATATTGCTAGATTTCAAGTCGTACTGTACTCAGAAGGTAATTCAATTTATTAATTTTTTTGTTGAAACATTTTTTTTTACTGTTATTCGTTTTTTAGATGTTGATGAGGAATACAAAGCTCGAGTGGCATATGTGATTAATTCTAAACACAGCTATGAATTTGAAGTTCGGGCTAAGATTACACAAGTTTTACTCAAGCTTAATAAGCAATAGATTAGATGTAGTTTTCTTGATAATTCAACAAGTATGGAAACATCAGAGTAGGTTCTCATTGAAAATGCTGGAAATGCTCCTGGATACTTTAAATGGGATAATTCTTCTAAAATTTTCTCTTTCTCTCCAAGTGAAGGGTTTTGTCCAGCAAGAAGCAGCTTACCAATCACAGTAACTTACAGGTAATTAACTCAATCACCAAATAGAAAAGCATTTACTTTTTAGAGAAAATTGTTCATGAATTTTTTCTAAAATAGGCCTTCACCTGGAACTAGTATTCGTGATACTGGTGTTCGATATGAAGAAGACAAAGTGCTTTTATAAGTAACGAACGGTATGAATCAGATGGCTAAATGCATAGGTGTTGTAAACGAAGCTAAATGCTCTATTAAACAAGCAAACTTGGATTTAGGTTAAGTTCCAGTTGGGAATAACATTGAAAAAACATTCACCGTCAAAAATAATTCTCGAATTGCAGCTATTTATTAAATACTCACTGATAGCTTACCAGAACACGTGAGCATAACCACACCGACTTCAGGCAAAATATTAGCAGATGGTTCAATGGTAAAATGTTTAACATAACCAAATTAAAAAACACATTTTTCCTTCTTTTTTTCTGAATTTCATTTGTTTGTTTGATAGGATGTTGGAGTTAAATTTGAATGTCTAAACGAATGTAAAATCGAAAACGAGATTAAGATACTCATTCGTGGAGGGAAAATACTACGCTTACCTTTTTCTGTTGAGACAATCATTCCAAAAGTGTCCATTAGAGAATCAGGATTTAATTTTGGTAAGATCACTGCTTTGGGGAACTCAAGTGACTTGGAATTGAATCTTGTGAATGACAGTCAAATAAATGCAAATTTAGTGCTGGATTTACGAGGTGATAATGAAAATTTCAGTGCTCCAGATGGTGTAGATTGCTTGAATGTGCAACCTGTTGATAAGTAATTAGATGAAAATTCATTCCGTCCTGTGCTGCTAGATGCTATTGATAATCATAATCATGATTAACATCAAGATGAAGAAATATCAGATGATGGATAAGATGATTCCAGGTTTAAATCAGCTAGATTATTTAATATTACTATAAAACCAGGGTAGAACATAAAATTGAGATTATCATTCTCTCCAAAAGCGATTCGATCATACTCGTTTGACCTTCCTCTAACACTTCTTAGATATGGAAAAATACCAAGTCTCACAAGAAATGTCACTTGTGTTGGGCTTAAACCGAAATTCTGGGTGGATCCATAAGTTGTAGAATTTGATAGAAAAATCATTACCTCTGTGGAGCATCAATTCCCTACTAATTCAGAAGTATTTAGAACGATTTCTGAGATTTATTTTACTATTTGAACTAATAAATTATTTGGCATTTTCCTTAGATAATTTTATCAAACCCTGAGAAACGATCAATGAGCTGGCGGCTAGATGATTCTTAACTTGAAAAAGACAAAATCTTTTCAATCCATCCAACGCAAGGACGAGTAGACCCAGGATAGACTCTCAGAATCAAGACAAGTTTCAATCCTAGTTATCCAAATTATTATGAGAAATCAGTTCCTCTTTTCATTGATGATCCTGATCTTCCACCTGATTAGCCTTGTTGCTTTATTGTTCTTAAGGGCTCTGCTGCTTATCCTAAACTTCTCTTTGACAGAAGGGAGATCTTGTTGCCAGTAAGGATTAGCAAATTTTCTCAAAAAACTAAAATATTTTCTTTTCTTTTAGGTTGTGCCTTTAAACATAGAATCTCGATGCATTTTCTATTTAATAAACGATGGTTATGACAACTTAACTTTCAAGCATAAGATTCTTGAGGAGCTTGGTTAAATTGATATCAAATGTAATTTTCCTGAAGGTATGACAGTCGATGTTACTCGCACGAAACTCAAAGTCGAAATTATTTTCTCATCGAAAAAACCAACATCATTTACTTCTCGGATTGAATTTAAAGACAACAATAGCAATTCCTATTCCATTCCTGTTTCAGGAACAGCTGATAACTGTCTGTTAACGGTCTTCCCATTTATGCAACGAAACAAAGGAGGCTATGTGTTCAAAGCAGAAAATGAAAAGAGTGCGATTTAGATATTGGAAGAACGTGATAGTGATGTTGAAGATGACATTAGCATTGATGAGCCGATCAGACCAAATCCTGATCTCCAAAAGAGATCCTCTGTTCGTTCAAATGTCACTAGTTAAACTAAAATTCCAGTTCCTACTTCTTAAGGGTATTCTCTTATTCCTAGAGGTAAAAACAGTTTCAAAAAATAACAGTTTTATTTATGATTTTTATTTTGAATGAACAGACATGCTCGACAGTGGCAGGGAGAATATCCGATAATGGTTGAATTATTTTGTGCTTTCGAGTTAAATTTAAAGTTTTCCAGAATCTGTTGTAGATTCTAACGGTGATGCAATATTCGAGTTGATAAATTACTGCAGTGGTAAATCGATAATTTAATTTAAAGCAGATATCTAGCCTACAACGAAGAAACCAGAAAAAGTTAAGCTCTTATTCAAGCAGTACGATGACATAGCGAGATATTTAAAAGCTGATGGCGCATTATTGAATCATATTAGACCGTAATATCTCCTTAGTTTCGTAGACTATCACACTTACATTAAATCTCTGCCGCCTCAAGAAAACAGCCATGTTTAGCCTTCATATCTTAAAATAAACCCTAAAGTTTATTCTTATCTACATTTTGACTGCTGGATCTCTTTCTTCTATCAAATCCTAAAGATTTATCAACTTAATAAGTAAATTTATCAGACAAAATTAACAAATAATTATTAAAATATTAACATTTTTTTGTTAGAGTGAACTCTAAAATCATTAAAAGCATCCCTAACTGTGCTGCAGATAAACTTAACCTCCCTGATTATTATCTCAGTGGTTCAAATATCTTCTCAGACAAAGAAGGTATTTTACTGAGATGGCTAGAGATTAATTGCGATTCGACGCTTAATAGCTAACTTAATGGGCTTCTTCCTAAAAGGATTCTTAATTTTGAGTCTGATCTTTCAGATGGAAATGTGATTTCTTGTGCTCTTTAAAATTATATTGGAGGGAGCTCTGTTAGTAGTTTAAGTTAGATGAAATAAGAGTGTGCATCAGAAGAAGACATTCATCTAAATTGTGAGAAATTATCTGCTGTTTTTTAGGAATTAAAAATATCAACGCAATATAATCCATAAGACCTAGAAAGACCAAGTGCTAGGGAAGTGTTACTCTTTTTACTTTAATTTAGCGCTATTCTTCCATATTATGTTCCCAAATCAGCTCCTATCATCTTTCAGTGTATCCTTGGTGAAGATGTAATTGAATATTTTGCTTAAATTTGTTTGCAAAAAATAAATAAAGTTGATTTTTTTGTTTGATCACTAAAACAGATTGTCAAGACAATTGAAATCTCCAACCCAACAACCAAAGCTGTTAGTTATTCTGTGAAATATGAGGGTAGTGCTGATTTTTCATTAGATTCTGAAGAATCCTTTCGCATCGAGCCAAAAACAAGCTTTAAATATCGAGTGCGTTTTTCCTCACGTGTATCGAATCCTCAGACTGGCAGAATTACATTTACAAATAAAAAAGATAGCACAACGATTGCTTCCGCGTTAACTTTCGATTTAAAGAGCATGATTTCAGGGAGAGTGAGTTAGTAAGTGTGGAATATTGACTGCTCACTTTATGAATGCAAGGAGTTTTCTATCACTGTCTAAAACAAATTCACAAACTTTGAATATGGAGATTTCTTAGTAAAAAATAACTTAATTACTCAAGAATCTTTTTGTGAAAAAGTCTGACCGTATTTATTTATTACTTTTAGGTAACTGTGATGCATGAGTATGAGATTCCTAAGGTAGAAGAGAAAAAGGAAGAAGAACCAAAAGATAACAAAAAAAAGAAACCGCTCCAACAGTAAGGATAAGGAGATAAGAAATCTTTGAAAAAGAAGAAAAAAGGTGACGAAGAAGATGAAGAAGAGCCATTAGCTCTGCCTGAATTCGAGAAATTAAACTTCCCTAGTTTCTTTTGCAAGACTGAAAGAGTGAAGTTAAAGCGAGGGGCAATATTCAATTTGTAGATGGCATTCATTCCGTTGATTTATGAAAACTAGAAATGTTACATTATTTTCAATGATCCAAAAGTCGGAGAATTTCAGCATGAAATCAGAGGAAGAGTAGATATGCCTGATCCAATAATTGAAATCCCAACTGAAAAGACAATTTCATCGCCTATCACAGTGGAGGTTCCTAACACATGGACAATTCCATTGACTTTTAAGAACCCTCAACTTTCTGAAGCCAGAAAATATCTTGAGTAGTGGCTAGTCGAGAAACCTAAATTTATTGGAAAGAATTAACCTGCTGTAGTTTAACCAACAAATACTCTCACAGTCAAATAAATCTACTAAATGCTGAGCCCACAGACTCTTGGATATGAGATAGAGATCGAATAACCTCCAGCAAATGCTGTAACTGTACCAAAAATATTACTCCTTTAAAATCCATCTTTCAAAAGCCCACCACCACCTTTACCCATCCCAATACCTCCACCAACTCAATTACAAAATAAACCTGAAGCAAAGAAAGATGCTCCTGATATTAAAAAGAGACCTAACTCTGCTGCTCCTTCAAAAAAAGTTTCATAGACTCTTATCCCTCCTCCCAATGTGAAGAAGAATATAAAAGGAGGAAATGAAGGAAAACAAGAAGACAAAAAATCAGTCAATAGCTCACTCTCAGAGAAAAATAAAGCAAACTCCACAGGGAATAATAATTAAACATAATTATTACTTGACTCACAGCATGATTCGAATGAAATGACGAGTCCTTCTTAAGTTCCTGTTGAACCAGAAAACAATATACTGCAGATAGCATTTTTCTTTAAGAATCCCTTTAAAGATTACATTGCTAATATTGTGTTGAAAAATCAACAAAAGACAGATATTCGTCGATATCGTTTAGTTGTTTCTTCGATACCAAAGCCTATTAAAGTAATGCCGTTTTTGATTATTTTTCTTTAAAAAAATAATTTATTTCTTTGATATAAACCCATAGGCAGCTCTTGAGATGACTGCACCAGCACGAGAATGCGTAGTTCAAGAAATCCCCATAATCAACAATACAGATAAAGATTGGCAGTTAAAAATATCTCTGACACCTGCAAATCCTGATGATAAAAGTTTTTTCATAAACCAACCACCTTCACAGCCTCGAGATGGTTCACGTCCAGCGTCGTTAAGAGATTTCTTAATCAAGAAAAAAACAACTGGAAATGTTCCAATCTGCTTCTACCCCGAATGGATCTGCAAATCTGAAGCAAAATTAACTATTAACAATCCTCTCACATCCGATTAATTTGATTATGATCTCAAGGGAATCGGAGAGGCGCCTCTTGCGATAGATCACATAGTTATCCACTCTAGATCAAGAACTACAGCAACTTAGGAAATAGTCATCAAAAATCAATCAGATGCATTAGCAACATACACTGTTGAGACTGATTTAATCGGTGCGGCAGGGGAATCTTCCATAACTGTTTCTGCATAAAAAAGTGGAATTTATCTGTTAAAAGTGCATCCAGTTATGAGCGGTTAGTACACAGGTTCAATAACTTTTTCGAAAAAAGATGGGACATATATCTGGTGGACAGTTCTTTTGAATATCGACAGTCCTTAATCAGTGAAAGTTATTGATTTAATTACAAACATTCGAAAACCTTTAGTCTTTGACATTGAATTATCGAATCCTACTAGTGAGTTAGTCACATTCGAAGTGGTATTTGAAGGAGAAGGATTACTTGGAGAATAGTATTTCTTAATTTAACCTCAAAAAACTGCAAAATATGAGTTATTTTACATGCCTCTTAAAGTAGGCAAATTCAAAGGTAGTTTCTTTATTATTTTTCATCAAAAAATTACCCATAATTCATTATGTTTTTTTTGTTATGCAATTACTAACAGGATCTGTCGCGTTCTTGAGTGAGAAACTAGGGGAGATATGGTATGAATTAAACATGGAAGCGGATGATTCGGGTGTTGTACGATTACCGATTTTAAAATGTGAGCTAGGTAAAACTGAACAGCATGAAATTACTCTTGAAAATCCATCGAATGAAGATGTCAAAGTGAGAGTAAAAATATCGAATACTTAAAATTTCGAAGTTTCACCGGAAACCATTGTAATTCCATCATATGATCAAGTACACGCGTATATCAAGTACCGACCAAGTGTCTTAGATAAACATCAAACATCAGAAGTAGTGTTTGAAACAGATAACATAGGCAAATGGGTTTATTAGCTTTATGGAGAAGGATTACCTCCTACAAATTTTGAAACGAAAATCATCACAGTAGGGCTTAACAAGGATTATTCTGGTCTTCTTAATTTCAAGAATCCATTCAAAGATCCTATTCAAGTGAAGCTATTCTTGGATACCAAAGATGCAAAGGTATTGGAAGCAATTAAGCTTATCAAAAAAGCGAAAGAGACGTATATCACTATTCCAGCATAGACCATTCATCAAATTCCTTACAGTTTCTAACCCAGAGAAATAAGGTAGAAATTGAATAACAACTCACAACAATTTTAGTTTATTTTCACCTATTTTTACAATTTTTTATTACATTTCAAACAAAAAAAGGTTTTACGATTGTGATGTTGTCGTTGCTATGAGTGATAAGATCCAATGGCGTTTTCCAATTCACGCTGTTACTGAATCATTAAGCAGTATCACTGTTCAGTCTTGCAAGACAAAATGTAGAGTTAAAATCTCAAATTCGTTCTCCATAAATCTTCCTGGAATATCAGACATGTTTAGTCCATCTGATACATATCAATATGAAATTAAAGAAGTCCCAGAAGATTACATCAAACTTGTCAAGAGATCTTTAAAACTTAGGCTAACAAAAAATACCCTTAATCATCCAGATGATCATTTGTCTTTTGATGTTTCCTTCAAGCCATATAAGCCGTTTAAATGCACTGTTGATCTTTTAGTTCTCAGACAATCTGGAGGGCTTTGGAAGTACTTAAATTAAAAAATGAAGGCACCATAACATATTATTTTTTTGCTTTTTTTTTCAGATTTAAAATATCTCTTGAAGCAACTCAACCAAACGAAGATGATTTGATTATTTTGAGTGCTCCTCTTGGAGAAAGAGACAGTGTATCCTTCAAACTAATCAATAGATTTAAGGATTTCGCAACTTTCCGCTCACATTTCACTGAAGGATCAGATTCTGAGTTCTCAGTGACACCTATGACTGGACTTCTCGAACCAGCAGGAGGAAAGAATTCAACTTAATTCATAATAACGTTCTCTCCCATGGAATATGGAAAAATCCGCAATGGCAAACTTGTGATTGAAACTGAAGAAATGTATTGGTAAGACAATAAAAAAATGAAGATAATTTTAAGGTTTTAAAGTTAAGGTGTAATTATTAATTTAATTTTTGTTATATTTTTAGGTCATACCTTCTCAAAGGAGTTCTCCCTAAATATGCTCCTCCTTAAATCAACTAGAGTAGATACAATTATAAGCCAGACTATAGTTATATGAAAAATAGAGAAATGAAAATAGGAGAAGAGAAAAATTTCATTTCAACGAATATCAAAAACTAATCTGTTATTATGCCTTCTGTTAAATCCTTTAAGCTTAATACAAGCAAAAATCCTTCGACAGTCAAAGGATACTTTAATTATGTACCTTCTTTAGCTGGAGGAGAAGATGTTCTCTCAGGGATTTCTTCTGTAAATGCTGTGAATGTTCCAAACAATGCTTAGAAGGTTTTTAGAGTTCAAACTGCTAAATCAGTCAAGTCAATCAAAGCATAATCGATTCCAGAAGAGAAAGATTGAGAGTTTTATTTCACACCTATAATGATGTTAGACATAGACATGATATTTTTAAAATCGATTTGTTTGTTGTGATTTTATTTTTGAATCTGTTTTTATGATGAAAATATTCCTTCAATTATTAATCTTTCCACAATAGATAGAATCTACAAATAAACTTTGAATCTTGAGAACTAATAATGATTCTTTGAATTAGTTGGAAGTAATGAGTAAAAAAAGCATGCAAAACACAGGCATAATTCATTTTTTTTCATTTGTATTTTTAGAAATTTCTGTAAATATTATCTGAAGTGGAGAGCCTGAGAAAGAAACGATCTTTCTTTTAGAAAAAAAATCATATTAAAAGTAGCACGAAAATAAAAATATGATTTATTTACTTTCAAAACAAATTATCAATTCAGAGATCTGGGAAAAACTGAAGAAATATCTTTGTTTTTTTCCAACTCAAATAATCAAATAATTCAATCTCAACAGGATTAGCTTTATTCACTGTGAAAACCTCAAAATCTCTAGAAGCTAATATGTCCATCTCATTAAAATCAGATTTTTCACTTTCTATTCTAGCAGGTAAGGAGGATGATAATAGCACTCCAGTGCTAACATTAGTACTGTAAGTATCTTATGTGAATATAAGTCCAGATTGAGCTGCTGAAATATTTGATGGAACAAGAGTCTACTTTGAATTTGAGCGAACTCTAATCGATGTCCCAGGCATAACTACAGGTTATTATGCCATGACATGATCAGTCAACGCCTCTAGAGTACTAAGAAGATGCATTCTCTTTAATAAACTCTCTTCATATTTTTTTTTACTTGAATAATTGAGTTTACATTGATCGTTAAATCCAGGGACAAAATAAAAAGGGTCTCTTCTGGGGTCGTCTATCGCTAACTGCTGTAAGTTGAGATTTGGTTATGATGCATGCTTTGTGAATTACATTTATGGGTTATTCTTTAGGATCGCTGCAGATTAAGCAAGAAGTTGCTATGGAGTTTGTTTCACAGAAGATAAAGTAAAGTTCGTAGAAGAAACCGTCTAAGAAGTGAGATCATGCAGGGAAAGAGTGAAATTCTCAAATTACTTGAGTTAAAGACAAAATACATAGAGTTAAGACTTATGGATGCTTTCATCATGCATAGCTAAGCGAATATATCTTGGTTGTTTAAGGAGTAGAAATGAAACATCAATTTTAATGATTTCCCAGAAGTTTGTATGCGGTTCGTATTTCTGCAACTCCACTGCACCATCTATAATAAGAGGAGTTCCAGCAACATAAAGGCAATGATTTAGCTATGATACAACTCCTGAAAGGTGATTTCGAGGAACCTACAGAGGTGCGTCTGCCCTGATTGTTTGATTTTTGATGCTATATCTCTCACAGGATAATAGGGTTTCACCATTCATACCTTATCCTCCGATGATGTATATGAATTCGTCTAATTGCAATAAAAGATGATCTGTCCTAGCTTGCTCAAGTTGGCTTCGAATTAAAAATGTAGTTAGTGAGAAATCTACGATCATGCAGACATTTTGAGCGATTCCATTTGATTTTCCTCCACAAATGAACAATTAATCTGTTCCTTTTATCTGGAGCTAAGAGAACCTCTCCAGTCCATTTAATTCGACTCTTTCTTGACGAAAGAGCTTCCTTTCTAAATCCATCTTGAACATTAAATTTCCTTTAGTTAAAAGTTATCTTGGGAGTTCTTTCTCAGAGATTTACTCCTATGATTTTGGATAATTATTCGTATTCCTTCCTCTTTCAGTGAAGATGTAAAATATAAACTAATCTTTGTTGGCTCGCCGACGATTATTGCTGAGTTTTTCTTAGAAATACTCTTGCCTTTACTTAAATAACTCTGGATTATCAATGGTACGCGGTCGAAACTGTTCAGAATAGAAATTCAGATGATTATCAAAAAATTTATTATTTATTTTTTGGAGCTCAAAATCTTCTTCTTTGAATGGTTCGACTAGTTCACTCAAAAAATCTCTTTCTCCATTATCTTCGTCATCTTACTCTGCATAACCCTATTCTTCTTCTTTGTTTTCAGCATCTTAAAAATACTCAGCTAGAGCCAACATTGGTTGCTGGTTGTTTCCAATCTAATTGCTAGTCAACCTTAGCTAGTTAGGGGATATTTTTTGAGGAGCTTTAGATTTAGCTATTTATCTCATTTGTCGATCTAAAAATTCTTCATGAGTTTCTTTTTTGTATTCACTATTCGCAGTTCCAAAATTTGTGCTGTTGTATTTGTTGCCACTTAGGATACTTCTGTATGCAAATCCTTAGTAGTCTGCTATGTTATTTGCGTTATAGTTATTGTAAAATGGGTAAAATTCACTGTTTGATAATGCATTTTGCCTCATAAAAACACCCAGGCTATCTAATGATTCTAACCCTAGGAGGTCTGATTTCTGCGGATATCTCATTTATTGTTTTGCGTAAAAATTTCCTTTTTCATCATTTTAGCTTATTTTGTTTCTTGGTTGATTTTTTGTTTCTGGTTCGTCAAATTGAAAATTCATTTTTCTCTGGAAAAAGTTAGACTAAAACAGAGATCAAACACTGAACTGGCTATAAAATTTCTTCGCTTCTGTTCAATGATTAGCATTGATATTTTGTTGCTTTTTATTTATTGTATTTTGAAATTGTAACTTTTCCTATGCTATCACAGAGATACCAAAGATAAACTGCATAAAAATTCTTCCAATACCTTCACACTGCATCTTTCTTTTATGAAAAAAATCCCAATTTATTGTTTCATCTAAATTACTTCAAAAACAAATTGGTTTTAAAGCTTTTATCCACAAGAGTTTTTTGATTAAAAATGAAAACAACAAAGACTTTCTGAATTTTTAGAGACAAAAATGGCTGGATACACTCATTATTTCTTCACAGATACAACACCTTTGAAGCAAATAAGTTAATGAAACGAGAGCGAAGCATTTTAAAAAAAGATAAATAGAAGTAGTTTACCAAAAAATAAGCCGTTTTGTTGAAAATACCATTGGTTAAAGTTTCTAGACTCTGATCAGATGAGAAAGTGGTAAAATATTCACAAGAAAAATCAAACGAGTGGGTTAAGAAACAAAAAAAAAGTCATCTAATATGTGAAATACTCTCCAATTAGGGTATCAAAATCAATGAATAAATCGCCATTCAAAATATTTGTCAGATTTCCCTCCCATACGAAATATCTAATCTTCATTATTTGCGCATAAAACCTATTTATCTCTCTCCCTAAACTCAATTTAATCTATTGCTTGGCTGTAAACTCTCAAACAGTTGATTGTTGACTTTGTATCTTCCCTCAATACTGTATTATATTTTTTAATTTTTAAGGCAAGTAAAGTTAGCTGAAAATTAACTGCATTCTGTAAGTATTTATCAAAGAAAATACATATTTTTCTTAATCTGCTGTGAAGTGTGTTATCTGAAATGAGTGATAGCGCATTGAGAGTTCTAAAACCCAGATGATTTCCATGAAAACGACTTTATGTTAAGAAAATTGATCAGAATCAAAAATTATTTAATTTTTTCGCTCTCTCAAACAGTTATTAACCACACATAGCCTTCGGTGTTTGAGCAGGAGAACTACCTCAGAAAACAAAGGAGAAGATCAAAAGATTATTCATAAGAATTTTTATTTTTATTAAGCTACTATCTAATGTTAGTTTAAAGCAATGTAGTTAGCCAAGAGTCTGTATGGGTTTTTTTACAAAATGCTCCCAAATAAGATTAGATCTTAGATAATAATATTTAAGAATAATTATTTTTTGTTTGATAACCCGCCATTTCAAATGACTTTTTTCTGAGATTGAATATTGTATCAGAATTTATGTTCGAATCTAAATGAAAAAATAATCATATTAAAAGAAGAACAGAGTACTACCTAGTTAGAAAAAAGATAATTATTTAAAATTATATTTCAAGACAAATTCTGAATAGGCTACTACACAGTCTTCGATAAACAAAGCAGTAAACTAAACATGCAATATTGCATTTTTCTTTCTTCTTAAGAATATTCTGATGGTTGTAATTCCTTATCACAAGAGAAGCAAATGAAAAAAAGAAGTGATTCAAAAGTAGTGAGAAAAGGGAGAGTTCTCGGAACCCTCGGCTACCACCCAAGCAAAAACACGTATTTTAAATTGTTCTTGCTACCCAGTCTGATCACAATATTAAGAGAGAACCATTTGGTTGGTTGGATGGGCAAGAAGAAAAGGTGGGTAGATTACCCCAATCAGTTTCAGCGAATACGAGGGATCATCACAGATTTAATTTGAAAAAAAAGATAGTGTTTGAATTTAATTACTTTATCCAGTTGGGGCAATCGATGTATCTAAGCTTGAGCTTCTCTAGTTTTTTATTATTAATTAATAACTCAAACATAAGCGAATCAAGCAACCAAGCAAGCATCTTACTATTCCTTTCTTTCCCGCCCTTTTCACTAGTCATTGTGAGGGTTTTAGTTTTTCCATAAAATTACAGTGCTACTCATACTCTCTGCAGGTCATTCTTTTTGCAAATTCGCAGCATCAACTTAGCTCTTTGAGTTGAACTCGATTTATCCACCTGAATAAAGATACTTTTCTAGTTAAATTCTCTGGTTTTCTGCTTATTTTCGCCTCATTTTTTAAATTAAATTTCATTCGATGGGAAACTCCTGTGCGACTGGAAAGATGCATCGAAGACCAACAGGTACCTAAGGCTAGCTATTTGTGCATTCGAAGATACATAAAATGGCTTATCAAGGAGATGAAAATGGTATTTAACCTGTAAACTTAAACGAACACTCTAGCTCCTCTCCTCTAAAAAGTGAGGATGGAATAGAAATATAGCCAATTCCTATCTCGGGATCAACTTACAAGAATTTTGTGAAAATCTAAGTAAATCAAGTCGTATCCAC
>Ga0302271_10002200_pt1 | contig 17862 bp, 18 predicted proteins | sample III_Bog_N1_1_FD_198767 | JGI IMG/M metagenome (GOLD analysis project Ga0302271, IMG submission 198767) | Peat permafrost microbial communities from Stordalen Mire near Abisko, Sweden - III_Bog_N1_1 | ecosystem: Environmental > Terrestrial > Soil > Wetlands > Peat | place: Sweden: Abisko...
CAGTGCGCGCCAGGGGTATGAAAGGGGATTTAAAGTAATCTTTGGAAGTGATGTGACATCGACTGATGATCCTGATATGCAGGAGCCAGAATTACAAGTTCTGAGAAAAGGATTTGCAAAAGTTATAGATTTGGAAAGGATAATAGAAAATTTGGAATAAATCATTTAGCCACAACACTTTATGTGATTATTACCAGATTTCCTTTTACCTATCCTGTTGTTCAGACCTATCATATTAGAATTGTAGCTTATGATCCTGGCTCGACACTACGAACTGGTTTGGTCAGATATCATAATTTCGCAATCCGTTTTGGCAATTTCCATCAGAACTCCTTCTGAATGACCAGGCAATGAAATTGCTTTGGAATGATGTGCTAAACTTGTTGAATTGAAAGACTAACATCAATAAATGAAACAAATATTAGTTTTTGGTGCAACATGAGGCACAGGTAAAGAATTAGTAAAACTGGCTCTTGATAAAGAATTTGAAGTATCGGTTGTCATAAGAAATCCTGACCCTTTTGATAAGAAGCACAACCATTTAAAAATAATAAAAGGGGATGTCTTGCTGCCAGCCACTTTTGCGAATGAAATTCATGGAAAAGAAGCAGTCATTTCTTGTCTCGGTACTGATAGCAGCACCAAACAAACCACAGTTTATTCAAAAGGAATTCAAAACATTATTTCAGAAATGAATTAGAGTGAAGTAAAACGGGTCATATGTCCTTCAGCAATTGCACTGGATACCAATAAAGAAATGGGATTCTTCATCCGGTTTCTCTCAAAGTATATATTGCAAAAAATACTTAAAGAGCAATACTCCGATATGCGATTGATGGAAGCAATGGTTGAGGGCAGCAATCTCAACTTGACAATTGTCAGACCTTCAAGACTGACAAATAAATTGTTAAAAGGCAATTATAGAATTGCGATTAACTCACATCTCAGAAAACCTCTCAACATTGCCTGTATTGATCTTGCGCATTATTTGATATCCTCTATTGAAAACCCGCAATCATTTAAGGTGAAAGTTGAAATATCCTATTAATTTCACTATATTTTATACAAATGAAACCACTCTTTGTTTTATCAGGGAGCTTTGTAGTAAGCCTTATAATCATGAAATCGGGGTTTGGAGGATTCGACTTTTCATTGTCGGGCAGGATCGCAATGTCAATAATGCTGATATTCACAGGTGCATCACATTTTGCTTTTCCAAAAGGGATGACTTTAATGATACCTGATTTTTTCCCTTTTAAAAAAATACTCGTTTATTTTACCGGTATTGTTGAAATAGCTGCCGCTGCCGGACTTTTGATTCATTCATTGCAACAATTAACTGCATTCCTACTGATTGCTTTTTTCATCCTTATTCTGCCGGCAAATATCAATGCAGCTTTCAGACATATTGATTACCAAAAGGGTACTAATAATGGTAATGGTGTAAGTTCTCTCTGGTTCCGGAATCCACTTCAGGTTTTCTTTATAGCATGGACTTACTTCTTTGCTATATACTTATAATTATAAGACAATTACAAAGAATCCTGATATCCTATTATTACCTGCGGATTTATTTCAACGTCACCCTTTCTCCTTTCTCCTTTCTACTGTCAGAGTTCTTTACTACTTTTGCAGTTCATTTTTAATTTTCAATTTGATGAGAATAGTTGATACAAAAGGACAGTTATGCCCGGCACCATTGATTGCAGCAAAGAAGGCTTTGAAGGAAACAGCTGAAGGAGAATCTTTTATAGTGCTGACTGATAATCAGACATCATTTGACAATTTAAGCCGTTTCCTTAAGGATAATAAAGCCGAAGTACAGGTAAGTGAAGCAGGAGGGGTCCGGACCCTGACAATAACCAAAACAACAGCCAATGTTATTCTGACCAAACCAGAAGAGTATTGTGCTCCTTCGATTTCTCATTTTGAAAAAGGGAATTTTGTTGTTGCAATAACATCAGATAAGATGGGAGAAGGAGATGAAGAGCTTGGACATCTGCTGATGACTAATTTTATAAAAGCTTTAAAGGATCTCGACAAATTGCCTCAGAAAATGGTTTTCTATAACAATGGTGTCAAACTGGCTTCAAATTCTTCACCCGTTGTCGAACATCTTAAGGATATAGAAAAAATGGGAGTTGAGATAATACTTTGTGCTACATGTGTTAACTATTATTCGCTTGAGTCCCTTATCGGAGTAGGCATAGTGAGTAATATGTATACAATTGCAGAGCTTTTGGCATCAGCCGGGAATATTGTACGACCATGAATAAATCCGGAAACGAATGAAAATTGACCTTCTTCAAATGGTTGAATACGGTGGTTGCTCTTCAAAAATATCACCGAAACAACTTGAGGAAATTTTAAAATACCTCCCTCTACCAAAAGACCCGAATATTTTGGTGGATATTGATACTCATGACGACGCCGGTGTTTACAGAGTCAATGATGACCTGGCACTTGTTCTGACCACAGATTTCTTCCCTCCCGTCTGCAGTGACCCATATGAATTCGGCCAGATAGCTGCTGCCAATTCAATAAGTGATGTTTATGCCATGGGAGGCGATCCGGTGCTCGCTCTTAACATTATGATGTTTCCTGCAGCGAAGTTGCCAATGGAAGCATATGTGGAAATTCTGAAAGGTGGTTTCGACAAGGCCACCGAAGCGGGAGTAAGAATTATCGGCGGACATACAATTGATGATTTCCCTCCAAAATACGGACTCGCAGTTGTTGGCTATATTCATCCCGAAAAAATCATAACTAACGCAGGTGCCAGACCGGGTGATTCACTTGTACTGACAAAACCGATTGGAACGGGAGTAATACTTGCCGGCCACAGGTTGGGAATGGTTTCTCAAGACGACCTGGCGGAAGCCAAAAGATTAATGAAACTTCTCAATAAAACAGGGGCCGATATAATGAAAAAGCACAATATAAGAGGTGCAACAGATGTTACCGGTTTTGGTCTCGCTGGCCATGCACTTAAAATGGCCAGGGCCAGTAATGTTTCCATAAAATTAAACATGAAGGATGTACCTCTTATTGGTGATTCATACAAACTGATTGATGAGGGCTGCATTCCCGGGGCCTCATTCCGGAATCTTGATTATGCTGAAAAGGATGTTGATTTTGCTCCGGAACTCGATTATAATCTGAAAATGCTAACTTTCGACGCCCAGACCTCCGGTGGTCTTCTCTTCTCCGTTCCAACAGAAAAGGTAAATATGATCCTTGGGGATTTGCATACTGCAAGGTTGCCCGATTCTGTCGTAATAGGTAGTATAGAGGAGAAGAAAGAGAAATGGATTTATCTGAATAATTGAGAGTGAAAATCCATAGAGAGCCTGCCACCCTGAAGCGTGGGAATTGAAATTCATCTTAATCAGAAATTACTCCAAATAACTTCTTCCTCAAACTAAAGTTGTATCAGATTGAAAACTATCTGTTGATTCATTTCAATATACGGTCTTAAACAATCAAATAATTTTCAGATAGTTACAATTTGTTACAATTCTGAAATAAGAGCTTTACATATGCAGGGTTATTTTGTTCAGGAATTTATTGATGATCCTGAAAATGAAAAAAATAACATTCACATCAGCCTTTTTTGTTCTGATTTGCTCACTAAAGTTGACTGCTCAATCCGATTCAACAATTGTTACATTAAGTCAAAGCATTGCTGCTGCTCTGTATAATAACCCTTCAATAAAGCAGGCCACCAACGCTGTGGTCGCAGCGAATTTTGCAGTAAAAATAGCTGAGTCAGGATACTTCCCGGTTATTTCAACCGATATTTCAGGAGGATTTTCAGATCAGTATAGACTTAATAACAACTTCAGAACAGGAAATGCTTCTCTGTCAGCTGATCAACTCTTATGGCAAAAAGGTAAGATAAAGGCATCCGTTGTCCAGGCACATTACTTACAGCTCGCTGAAAGTTATTCTCTGGAATCACGGAAGGAGGATATTATTGAATCGGTAAAAACAACTTATCTGAATTGCCAGATGCAAAATCAGTTGTATCTGATTGCAATAGTCAATGTTGACAGATCGAGATTGTTTCTTGAATATGCGTGCGAACGATACAAAACCGGAGCAGGGAGAAAGTCTGATGTACTGAAGGCTGAGAGCGACTTGTCGGAGGCTGAATTTGGCTCTGATTCCTTCAGAAATCTAATTGCACAGTCCAAAAATGAGTTAAGCCTGCTTACAGGTCTAGCCCCTGAGATGTTTTCAAAACTTGAAGATCCCCTGAGATACGATCGTTTAACTGAATATGAAGATCAAATCGATTCATTGCGTTCCAGAGCTTTTCGCAATTACACTGATCTCAAAATAGTCCGCAATCAGGAGCTGTCGCAACAGGCTAAAATTGTTGAGTCTAAGGCAGAACTTTACCCTCGTCTGGGTTTAAATGCCGGTTATAACTGGAGTTATTATCCTTCACTTACTGATCAAAAAGGGTGGTACACAGGCCTTACCCTGCGATGGCAAATGTTTAGAGGGAATGAACAGCGTAACAAGATTCAATTGGAGATGACAAAAAAGGTCATTTATGAAAACAGGAAGGATGAAGTAAAAGATTTTCTTGCGAAAGAACTTAATAACAGGCTAATCAATCTCAGGGAAGCGGAAAGCCAAATAAAGCTGACTGACAAAATGATAAAGTCAACATCTGAAAATCTTGAAATAGTAAAGGCCCAATATAATGCCGGAACCGGTTCAATGCTTGAACTCACGGACGCAAGAATAAATGACCTTAATGCAAGAGAAAAAAATATCCGGGCAATAACTGCTTATCGGATTGCTCGTGTAATTCTTGAGCGCTTAACAAAAAATATGAATCAATTCTAGAAACAAAATGAAAAATCTTTTAAAATACCTTGTGTTTTTTAGTCTGACAGCATTCCTGGGAGGTTGCAATGGAGATAATAAGACTCCTGATATTGAAACCGTTACAGTCAAACGTAATAATATAAGTTCCTCACTACTCGCGACCGGTATTATTAAGTCAAAAATCGGAGCAGAAGTCAGGGTAGGATCAAGAGTATCAGGAATTGTTAAAAGGCTTTATGTTAAAAACGGCGATGAGGTGCATCAGGGTGATTTGCTTGCTATTCTTGACGATTCTGAACTTTCGGCACGTAACCGTATTGAAATGGCAGATCTAGAAAACTGCCAGACAGTTGTTAAATATGCCAAAATTGAATTGGAACGTGCTAAATCCCTAATTGAAAAGGATTTTACTTCTAAACAGACGTATGATGATCTTGTGAAATCATATGAGATAGCTCTGGCCCGGTTAGCCAGTCAGACGGCTGCTGTTGATTATTCTTCAGTACAGCTTGGGTTTACTAAAATATATGCCCCAATCTCAGGTGTGATTGGATCTGTCTCAACGCAGGAAGGTGAAACGGTTTCTGCCGCTTTTACCTCTCCGACGTTTGTTACAATTATCGACCTTGCCCGGATAGAGGTTTGGACGTATGTAGACGAAACCGATATAGGCAAAGTGGAACAAGATCAAAAAGTAAGCTTTACAGTGGATACGTATACAGGTTCTGTTTTTGAAGGGAGAATATCAGCCATTTATCCAAAAGCTGAGATTCGCGACAATGTTGTGAATTACATTGCCATTGTTGAAATATCCGACAAAAAGGGCAAAATACTGCGCCCTGAGATGACTGCATCAGTTACCATACAAACTAATCCTGCCAATATGGTTCTGTGTATTCCCAACAATGTAATAAGAAGGGAAAACTCAGAAATTATCGTCTATGTTCTTAAAGATGGAAAACCGGAAATGAAAAAAATCAAAACAGGGCTTAAAGGAACACAGCAGACAGAAGTAATTGAAGGACTTCAAGAAAATGATAAAGTCGTTGTGAATAGCGAAGTATTTCTAAAAAATCAGTAAACATTTAAAAATAGAATTATGATCCAACTTAAAAACGTCAGTAAAACGTACAGTAACAATGGACAGAAGCCTGTGAATGCTGTAAAAAATGCGAACCTGGTGATTGAAAAGGGTGAGTTTGTTGCTATCATCGGACCATCAGGTTCAGGAAAATCAAGTATGATGAATATCCTTGGGATGCTTGACAGACCATCTTCAGGCGAGTATTACTTCGAAAACAAGGAAGTGAATACCCTGAGTGAAGATGAAATGGCCTTGATCAGAAATAAAAAAATCGGATTTGTCTTTCAGCGCTTTCATCTTTTACCTAAAACTACTGCAGTTGAAAATGTTGAACTACCATTGCTTTATTCAGACAGGAAAAATATTCGATCATCGGCTATGGAAGCTCTTTCCCACGTTGATTTAACAGACAGGGCCACTCATCGTGCAAATGAACTTTCAGGTGGACAGCAACAACGGGTTGCTATTGCCAGGGCACTCGTAAATGAACCTGATATTATTTTTGCAGATGAACCAACAGGCAACCTTGATTTCCAATCGGGGCAGGAAATAATTAAAATTTTTCAGAACCTGAATAATGATGGCAAAACAATAGTACTCATCACCCACGACCAGAACGTAGCATCATTCGCCAAACGTATCATTCGGATGCATGATGATGAAGTAAGTGAAGAATTTAAGAATTAAAAATTAAAAATCGTAACTGATGAATAACAAGGAAATTTTTAAAAGCAGTTTTCGCATCATGAAAAGAAATAAGATGCGGACATTTTTTATGATATTTGGTATCATTATAGGCATAACCTCATTAAGTCTGACCTTTACGATCGGCAAAGGTTTCCAAAAGCAAATTACTGAAAGAGTCAAAAAGTATCTTGGTCCGTCTGATATAATAATAAGATCAGAAAAACTGAAAATGGATGGAAAACCGGTGTCAAGCGACCTTGTTTCCTCGCTCACTCTTGAAGACTTAAAGGCAATTTCATCAGAAGTACCTGGTATTAGTATGATTGATCCTGTACAAATACTTTCAAATCAGGAGATTGTAGCTGGGGATCGTAATATTTCCTCTGCAATAAAAGGGAGTTCTGTAGACGGCCAGTACGTATGGAACAGAAGCATAAATCAGGGTGAATATTTTAATGAATCAGAGGAATTAAATACATCTCGTGTAGCTGTAATCGGTCCGCGAATTGCAGAAACGCTTTTCGGCACGGTAAATCCTGTCGGAGCCCAGATCAGAATAGGAAATATCCCTTTTATTGTAAAAGGAGTTCTCGCCCCTAAAGGAGTCGATCCGCATGGGAATGATCTGGATCTGGATATCATTGTGCCGATAACTACCATTATGAAGCGCATGATGAATGTGGACTATATACTTATGGCCAAAGTCGTACTTTCTGATGAAAATCGGATGAATGAAACTGTAGCCGCAATTTCAGCGACACTCGATGAAAGACACCATATTACGGGTAATGGTCCTTCTGATTATTCCATTATAACACCAAAATTCGTCCGGGAGAAAATAAAGGAAATGACTCAGGTATTTAATGTTCTTCTTCCTATGATTTCTTTTATTGGTTTGTTAGCATCAGGAATAGTTATAATTGTTCTTATGCTTATGTCAGTCAATGACAGGGTAAGTGAAATCGGACTTCGTAAGGCCGTAGGTGCACGTTCGAAGGATATTCTGTATCAATTTCTTATCGAAGTAACGGCAACTTCACTTTTCGGTGGAATTATTGGCATGACAATCGGTCTGGCATGTTATAAAGTGTTTGCTGTGATGATGCATCTTACTTCCAGGATTCCTTATCAGGTTTTTGTAATCGGACTTCTGCTGCCTGTTTTAGTTGGGGTTATTGCCGGAATGGTACCAGCCAGAAGGGCTGCAAAGTGTGACCCGGTTGTTGCTTTAAAGTAAATCATTTGTAGCTGATCATTAGCCGAACATGTCAAAGAGTTTCAACATCCGTTTTAGATATTAAAATGAAATTCAAAAGGATAATATTAATTTCTTTCAGGCAACTGTTAATCAACAGATCAACAACTGTTTTTGCAATCATCGGGCTTTCCATAGGTGTGGCTTCGGTAATAACTGTAGTTTCAATCGGCAATGGAGCAGAAAAAGCCGCTATTAATCAGCTTGAGAAGACCGGTACTAATCTTATTGTTATTAATGCAGGAAAAGTAAAAAAAGTTATACTACGACGCGACAAAACGGATCTCGTAACTACACTCAGGATGAAGGATTGTGAAGCAATTGTTGATGGCAGCCCGTTTATAAAGGAAGCAGTACCATCATTGGATGGCATGGTTAAAGTTAAGTATGGAAATATAATAACAAAATGCATGGTAAACGGTGTCTCTTCACCATATTTTAAAATCAAGAACTTCGTTTTCAACTACGGGGATGTTTTTTCAGAGTCGGACAATCACTTTTGCCAGCGGATCGCTGTTCTCGGTGGACAGGTTAGTCAAACACTGTTCGGAAATGAAGATCCTGTGGGGAAAACATTATTCATTGAAAGAATACCTTTTACGGTTATTGGTGTCCTGAAGTCCAAAGGGATCACTGCCGATGGCGCCAATGAGGATGCACAGGTTCTTATACCAATCAACACTGCATTACGCAGGATCTTTAATACTGATTACCTCAGAAGAATTATTATTGAGACGAAAGACCGCAGTGAAATGAAAATGGCAGAAACTGGAATTGTCGACATACTTCGGAAGTCTCACGGACTTGCATCTGAAGGGAAAGAAAATGATTTTACTGTCAATAGCCAGTTGTCAGATATTCAGGCTATCGAAAGCTCTTCACGAGCCTTTACCTGGTTGATAGCCGGTGTTTCAGCTGTTGCTATTTTGGTAGGAGGTATTGGTATATTAGCCGTAATGTTGCTTTCAGTAAAAGAAAGAAATGAAGAAATCGGTTTGCGTCTTGCCGTGGGTGCCAGGAGAAAGGACATAGTTAATCAATTTCTTGCAGAGTCCGTACTGTTAGGTTTTTCCGGTGGAATTACTGGTTTTGTTACTGGTTTTACGGCTTCTGTAATAGTTAAGTATGTATCAGAATGGCATATTTCATTGACGCCCGGACCGGTTTTAGGATCGCTTTTGTTTTCAATTTTAATCGGATTGATATCGGGTGTTCTGCCAGCGCGCAGAGCCTCACAGGCCGATCCTATTTCAGCATTACAGAAAGAATAATTACATTTGTTTTTAGTGGATATTGAATGTATTATATAAGGTTTATTAATTATTTACAACATTGCAGGTATGCCCAGTCAGAAAATCCTGATTATTGACGATGATGAAAAAATGAACGGCTTACTGCAAAACTATCTTGCCGGTTTTGGATTTGATATAGTCTCATGTGTTCATCCTTCGGAAGGTCTGGTAAAGATCCGGACCTACATGCCTGATCTTATTATCCTTGACATCATGCTTCCCGACATGGATGGATTCGCTGTTTGCAGGGAAATTCGTAAAGATTATGCAACGCCGGTTATTATGCTTACAGCGAGAGGCGATGTAACAGACCGTATTGTGGGACTTGAGATTGGCGCAGATGATTATCTTCCAAAACCATTTGAACCACGGGAACTTGTTGCCAGAATCCAAACAATATTACGAAGGATTTCCAAACCATATGGTCAGGCAGGAGCGTTGCGCTTTGATCATTTGGAGATAATTCCTGAAAAGCAAATGGTAATTGTTGATGGTGTTTCTGTCGATTTTACAACAATGGAATTTCAGATATTAAATCTCCTTGCATCAAAATGCGGACGAATTATCACGAGGGATCAGATTATGGATAATATCAGAGGTGTTGATTGGGCGGCATTTGACAGGTCAATTGATGTTGCGGTGAGCAGGTTACGACAGAAGCTTGGCGACGATCCGAAAGCGCCACGATTTATAAAAACTATCTGGGGAACCGGATATATGTTTATAGGACATGAGAAATAGTTTGAAACTGAAAAAAAGGAAGTCAATTCTTATCAAGATATTTACAGTTATTCTTGCGCTGACAGTAAGTACCATTTTATTTATCCTTGCATTTTTGCAAATATTCTCCAATAAGTCAAACCCGTTATATGCTCATGTGCATCTGGCAATTACACTCATAATTCTTGTTACTGTAGGATTCCTTGTTGCTTCTTTTGTCATTCGTAAAATTCTGAAACCTTTATCAGTTCTCAGCAAAGCTGTAGAAGAAATCGGAAAAGGGAATCTCGAACAGAGAATATCTGTGGATAGCAATGATGAACTTGGATCACTTGCCGATGCCATAAACCAGATGAAAGCTGATCTCAGGAAAATGATCCAGGCACGCGACCAACTTCTGCTCAGTGTCAGTCATGAATTGCGTACTCCAATCACAAGGGCAAGGATAGCACTTGAGATGATCCCGGACAGTGCTGAAAAAGAATCTGTTGCGGGAGATCTGAAGGAAATGGAGCTTATGGTGACTGGAATTCTTGAGTCGGAACGCCACAAAAACGGGAGCATAAAGATAAATCTTTCACCTGTAAAACTGGCAGATATTTTATCAAATGTTCTGAATGTTTACCGGACGGAGAAGGACCGTATCGTACTTTTTCCTGTGGCAGAAGATCTTATAATTTATGTTGACCAGAACCTGATACAGACTGTACTTCGAAACCTCCTGGATAATTCACTTAAGTATTCCACGCTTAAAGATAAACCAGTTGAAATAGGTGTAATAAGTCGAAACAAGGACATAGTTATACAGATAGAGGATTACGGGCAGGGAATACCTCTCGATAAATTACCGTTTATTTTCGAACCTTTCTACAGAGTTGATGAGTCGCGTTCAAGAAAAACAGGAGGATATGGACTTGGTCTTCATTTATGTAAGCAAATAATGGATATTCATGGGGCGAAGATTGAAGTCAAAAATAAACCTGATAGTTCAGGAATTATAGCCACATTATATTTCAGAATAGATAAAGGTATCTAAAAGATCGTTAAGCAGAGAAACCCTTAATAAACAAGTATATGAATATAGAACTGACTAGCTCTTGAGTAATTCATAACAATCCAAATTTTAGTAATTGTTCCTCCAGGGTTTGGTTGCCATTAACATGAATCGTAAAAAAACCCAATTCTTTTGCCATTCCAATATTATTAATGTTATCATCAATAAATAATGATTCAACAGCAAGAAGTCTATATCTGTCCAAGAGTAATTCATAAATATCCTTATTTGGCTTTACCATTTTTTCTTGCCCGGAAACGACAATTCCCTCAAAAGTCTTAAAAAAGGAATACCTGTGATAAACAATGGGAAAAGCTTCTGCCGACCAATTTGTTAACCCGAATAGCCTGTATTTTGTTTTTAATGTTTTTAATAGCTTTGTATTTTCAAAAATTTCGCCTCCAATCATTATTTCCCAGTTCTTGTGATACATATCAATCTCGCTGCTGTATTCCGGATGTTGATTCTGAAGTTCCTTAGTGGCCTCTGAGAATGAATACCCGGCATCTTGTTTCATAATCCAATCTTGACCACAAATATCCCTGAGGAAAAATTCCATTTCTGATTTAACCTTGAATATATCTCTGTAAAAGTATCTGGGATTCCAGTCAATCAAAACACCACCAAAGTCAAAAACTATATTTTTAATTGTCATTGTGTTATTCTGTTTTCTAAATGTTTCACTTCTTCTTCTCTGAAATTAACTTGTACTTGATAACTCACCAAGCCAGCAATTGATTATATCTGCTCAAAAGAAAATTCGCTTTGGTTTAAAAAAAATTTATGTTGCTATGACTATAATATATAATACATTACAATTATTCATTCTCCACATCCTCCTCATTCCTGTTTTTCATTTTATCCTTCCCATTTATCAGATTTGCATCCATAACCCACATACCCCGTCCATGGGTTGCAATAATTATCATATTATCGCGGGGATGGATTGCCAGGTCGTGGACGGGGGGTGTGTCGTCTCTGTGACTCTCTGTGAATCCTTTGTGAACCACTGTGTCAGTTCTTAATACTTTGAAAACAAGACTTATTAATCAAAGATAGTTTCAAATATCTTACAATTCTTTGCCTCGAAACACATTTTAATCTGGTCGGGTGTATTCCTTGTAAATGAAAGTTCAGGAAGTTTATCAGGTTCAAAGAATCCGGCATCAAGGGTTTCGGTATTCTCCTTAAAACTGTATTCCACAAGTTCACATTCAACGAATATCTTATAAATTGTAAAGGGGAAGTTTGAATTATTATGTTTGTTACCGAGATGAATTGCGACTATTCTCTTTGGTTTTACCACTGCACCTGCCTCCTCAAGACATTCCCTGATCGCCGATTCACTTACTGATGTATTAACATCTGCCCACCCGCCGGGCAATGCCCATGCACCATCAACTTTTTCCTTTACCATAAGTATCTTATCATCAATGAATACTGAAGCACGGATGTCGACTTTGGGCGTCTGGTAGCCTGTTTCAGAGGCGAATAATTCCCTGATTTTTTTATGGTCAATATCTGTATATTCATGTAAAATCTCAACTACTATGCCTCTGATTTGTTCATATCTGTCCAGATCATATCTGTCGGCGCTAAATGTTAATCCAGCCTGTGCAATAGATTGAAGCTCCGAAGCCCACTCAAGCCATTTATTATTCATACGTCTTCTCTGATTTATTTTCAACTAGAAATATAGACAATAATTCATTGATTTCAATCTTTATAATTCATTATCATGCAAGATAATAGCATGGTTTTCATTTTTGTAACAATTACTTAATCCATTTGCAATCGCCGTGTAATATTGATATATCACTTTTGTAACATTAAAAATCAATTCAAACTTAACCAGATAGAAATGAAGAAACTTTTAGCAATTGGAATTTTTACAGTGATGTCACTTTATGGGTACTCACAGAAGCAGGTTATCGATTCTCTGAAGGATGTAATCGAAAGACATGAGGGAAAACTTAATGCTCTTGATGACCGTGTTTTAGTTAATGAGTCCGACCTCAGCAAACTTAATAAGATAAAAGTATCGGGATATGTTCAGGCACAATGGGAGACTTACGGTGCAGATCTTGAAAAGTCAAATGGTTATAGCAATACATATTACATAAGAAGGGCAAGAATAAAATTCACATATGAACCGACAGATGGGATTAAATTTGTTTTACAACCCGATTTGAGTACAGGAAACCTGGTACTTAAGGATGCATATGCAGTTGTGAATATACCAAAATTGAAAAACTGGACTTTATGGGCCGGACAGATGAACAGACCAAATTATGAAGTAGAATATTCGTCGAGTTCAAGAGAAGTTTTGGAGCGTTCAAGAGTTACCACTACTATTTATCCCGGAGAAAGGGAAATAGGAGCAAAACTTGAATATAACGGAACCAAAATTCCTGTTTTATTTCAATTAATGGCAATGAATGGCAACTTTACCGGTACCCAGGCAAAAGATGTTGATTCAAGAAAAGATGTAATGGCACGTCTTGTTTATTCTGTTAAACTTCGGGACGCAGGTGTCGGAATCGATTTTGGTGCAAATCACTATTTTGGAAGTAACCTGGCAAAAACAGATAAATATGTTAAAAACAGTGACGGAACATTAGACAGTCTTAATAATGTCTGGCGTTATCTTGATAAACACTGGACAGGTGCTGAAGTCCGGATCTATGCAGATGTTCTAGGAGGAATGTCAGTCAAAGCTGAATATGTTTCAGGTATCAATTCAGCAGCAAGCACAGTAGCCGGTACATCGACCAGGGCACAATTGCTGGCAAGTCCAAATTTATATAACAACTTCACAGGATATTATGTTTATCTTGTTAAGAATGTAGGTGCAAAAAATCAGCTTGTTGCAAGATATGACTACTATGATCCCAATACTAAATTGAGCGGCGATGCAGCTGGCAACAGCATTAATTACAAGACCTGGACACTCGCATGGCAATATTATCTTAATGACAACATCAGAATAACTTTGAATTACCTGATGCCTAAGAATGAGATCAATTCTTCAAATCCGACGGATAAAAAGGATAATGTATTTACCGTCAGAGTTCAGGCAAAATTCTAAGGAATTTGAAGACAAAAGATGATCCACCTTCGCTAAAGCTTTGGTGGACAAAGAAAGTAAAAAGATAAAAGTTTGAAGTCAATATTAATAAAACAATAAAATGAAAAATAACAAGATTCTCCCGATAATGATGATACTGGCCGTTATGGCTACATCAACAGCATTTTCACAGGCAAAAATAACTGTAAAAGGTTCTGATACAATGGTCATCCTTGCTCAGCGATGGGCAGAACTTTATATGAAAAGTAATCCTCAGACTACAGTTCAGGTAACTGGTGGTGGTTCAGGTGTAGGTATAACCGCACTTATTAATGGCACCACTGATATTTGTAATGCAAGTCGTCCCATGAAACAAACAGAAATTGAAAAACTTAAAGGAAGATATAATACTCTGGGTGTTGAAATTCCTTGTGCAAAGGATGGAGTTACAATTTTCCTCAATGAGGGAAATAAAGTAAATGAACTTACTCTAAAGCAGATCAGCGATATATACACCGGAAAGATTAAAAACTGGAAAGAACTTGGAGGCACTGATGCTGAGATAAGACTTTATGGCCGGGAAAACAGTTCAGGAACATACACTTATTTACATGATGAAGTTGTGAAAGATGATTATGCTTCAACCGTCCAATCGCTGCCCGGAACTGCTGCAGTAGTCAATGCTGTAAAAAAAGATATAAATGGAATAGGCTATGGTGGAGCAGCTTATGCAGTTGGTGTTAAATATGCAAAGGTTAAGAAAGATGCAAATAGCACAGGTTATGTGCCATCAGCTGAAGCCATTGCTAAAAGCCAATATCCTATAACCAGGTATCTTTACATGTACTTAAGGAACAGACCAACCGGCGAAACCAAAAAATATATCGATTGGATTTTAGGCCCGGAAGGACAAAGAGTCGTTACAGAAATAGGGTACTTCCCGGTGAAATAGTCATTTTAGAAGGTGGAAGTTTTGGGTAAAAGTCAGGCTTGTCAGAAATAAACACTGACAAGTTTGGCATTTTATAAGACAAAAGTTGAGGAACAGCAGCCCCGATTTATCGGGGAAGTGACAAAATCCCGCACAGCGGGGACAAAAATCAAAAGTAATATGAAGTGCTGTAAATAGAGACACAAAGAAACGCAGAAGTTCAAAAGAAAAAACATATTATAATTGTCCCCCCTTGGGGGGGATGGGGGTAAAAGATGAGTAAAAATGAGGATATAGTTACTTTTAACAAAAAGAAATTCCGTTTTTCGGACTGGTTTGCTGAAAAAGTAATTAAAGCTGTTGCCTTTCTTTCAATTGCAGTAGTTATTCTGATCTTTATATTCGTTTTTAGGGAAGCTTTTCCAATATTCAAAATGGATAAAAAGGCTGCTGCTTCAACCGAAACTCTGGTACAGGAAAGTTATGGTGGTGCAGGAACAGAGAATTCAACCGTTAAAATAGCAGACAATCAAGTCGATAATTCCAATAAGAGACAGACAAACAGTGATAAACCTTCTTCTACACTTCTTTCAAAAACATGGATGCCGGTATCTGACAATCCTCGTTATGGGTTATGGCCGTTATTTCTTGGAACCCTTAAAGTAACTCTTATCGCATTGTTATTTGCGGCACCGATTTCTATTCTGGCCGCAATTTACACTTCAATGTTTGCGAAACCCAGAATAAGGGAAATAATTAAACCTGTAATAGAACTGCTTGCAGGATTTCCTTCAGTTGTTATAGGTTTTTTTGCTCTGATGGTTATGGCTACAGTGTTGCAGAACATTTTCGGATATGCAAGCAGGTTAAATGCTTTTGTAGGAGGAATCGCAATGGGTCTGGCCGCAATTCCAATTATTTATACTCTTACTGAAGATGCATTGACTGCAGTACCAAAGACTTTTATAGAGGCTAGTCTTGGACTGGGAGCATCAAGGAGACAGACAGCATTTTATGTTATCTTACCGGCCGCGGTACCAGGAATTTTTGCTGCTGTAGTTCTTGGTCTTGGGAGGATCTTCGGAGAGACAATGATAGCACTTATGGCAACAGGGAATGCTGCAATGATTTCGATGAATCCTTTCGACTCTGTAAGAACTTTATCAGCTACTATCGGTGCAGAGATGGCTGAGGTTGTTTTCGGAGATACACATTATAACGTATTGTTTTTAATAGGTTCATTGCTTTTCATCTTCACATTTGCTCTTAATGCCCTCGCGGAATTCTATTTTAAGAATGTGGTCATAAGAAAGTATCAATCAAAAAAATAGTTCAGAGAGAGATGAACAGGAATATAAAAGATACAATCGTCGAAAGTATAACCGGAATGTGCGTACTGATGATTATTTTCATTATTGTATCAATTTTGGCAATTACGATTATTGGTGGATGGCCAAATCTGAACTGGGCATTTTTGTCCGAATTTCCACGCGAAGGGATGACAAAAGGAGGTATTTTCCCGGCAATAGTCGGAACAGCGATTATGACGATAATCATGGCTGTTGCTGCCGTCCCTTTTGGAGTTATTACGGCAATATATCTTGCGGAGTATGCTAATGAAAAATCTGTAATTGCCAGGACAATCCGTTTTGCTGTTAAAACACTCGCAGTTGTACCGTCAATAATTTTCGGATTGTTCGGATTAGGATTTTTTATAGGTTTTGTAGGTAAAAATCTGGATAGCCTTCTAAGCGGGGGTGAACTCAGATGGGCACAGCCAAATATTCTATGGGCAAGCCTGACTATGGCATTATTGACTTTACCGGTAGTTATTGTTTCAGTCGAGGAGGCTATACGCACAATTCCAAGAGATATGCGTGAAGCCAGCCTGGCTCTGGGAGCTACCAAATGGCAGACTATCAGAAAAGTAGTATTGCCCGGATCGGTTTCAGGAATACTTACCGGTACAATACTCGCTGTAAGCCGGGGAGCAGGAGAAGTTGCCCCGATTCTTTTTACCGGAGCTGTCTATTTCAGTTCTCATCTTCCGCATTCATTAAGCGATCAGTTTATGTCGCTTGGATATCACATATATATTATGTCGACTCAATCGTCAAATGTGGATGCAACTCAACCTATTCAGTTTGCAACAACGCTTGTGTTGTTACTTCTTACATTTTCACTGAATGCAATAGCAGTTATATTAAGATACAGAATAAGAAAAAGAGCAAAATAACTATTTCTTCATGAACGATATAAAAGTTAAGGTCAAAGGTTTATCACTCCGATATGGAACCAATCTTGCATTAAAGAATATTTCAATGGATATCCCTGAAAAGATGGTAACTGCCTTTATCGGACCGTCGGGATGTGGAAAATCCACATTCCTCAGGACTCTTAACCGGATGAACGATCTTATTGATAATGTTACTATTGAAGGAGAAGTTCAGATCGACAATATTAATATTTATGATAAGAATATTGATGTCGTAAATCTAAGAAAAAAAGTTGGTATGATTTTTCAGAAATCAAACCCTTTTGCCAAGTCGGTTTATGACAATATTGCTTTCGGACCCAGAATTAATGGGGTAAGCAAAAAAAGTGTCCTCGACGACACAGTTGAACGCTCTTTAAAACAGGCGGCAATCTGGGACGAAGTAAAAGACAGGTTGTTTCACTCTGCATTAAGCCTTTCAGGTGGTCAGCAGCAGCGGATATGTATTGCCAGATCGCTTGCAGTCAATCCTGAGATACTCCTGATGGATGAACCGGCCAGTGCACTTGACCCTATATCAACTGCAAAAATTGAAGAATTGATTCACGAATTGAAGAAGGAATATACAATTATTATAGTGACGCATAATATGCAACAGGCTGCCAGGACAAGCGATTTGACTGCCTTATTTTATCTGGGAGATCTTATAGAGATG
>Ga0302271_10002201_pt1 | contig 17854 bp, 18 predicted proteins | sample III_Bog_N1_1_FD_198767 | JGI IMG/M metagenome (GOLD analysis project Ga0302271, IMG submission 198767) | Peat permafrost microbial communities from Stordalen Mire near Abisko, Sweden - III_Bog_N1_1 | ecosystem: Environmental > Terrestrial > Soil > Wetlands > Peat | place: Sweden: Abisko...
CTTTTTCATCTACTTCAATATCAAATACATCAATACCCGCAAAAATTTTAAACAATAAGCCTTTTCCTTCCATTACAGGTTTTCCGGCCAATGCGCCGATATCGCCTAAACCAAGCACTGCTGTGCCGTTAGAAATAACTGCAACTAAGTTTCCCTTAGCTGTGTAGTCGTAAGCGGTGTTCTGATCCTTTTCAATTTCGAGACAAGGTTCAGCAACACCGGGTGAATATGCAAGGGAGAGGTCGGTTTGCGTACTGTAAGGTTTGGTAGGGACTACCTCAATTTTTCCTGGTTTGCCTTGACTGTGATAGTTTAAGGCATCTTCTCGTGTTAATTTTGCCATGGTGATCTATTGATATTGATGTTAGTTATATTTTTCCGCAAATTTAGCATTTTATCTGATTAAAATGGTAAGTATTTTGGCCTAAATTCAAACAAAAATCAAAAAATATCATAAATATTCTTTCAATTTGATAGCAAAAAGCAAATTGCTACATTAATTCGATATTTATCACCATTTAGACATTGTAAAACAAGAAATAGTGTACAAAGAGTGAGTAAATGATGGAAAAATTGCCTTTAAGCTCAAATATTTTCAATGCATTTCCTGAAATCTGCGCAATTTATCCTTGTCCAATTTTATTACAAAGCACATTTTACTTATATTTGTGCTTTCAACCTTACTCAAAATATGGCTCAAATATCTATCATAGCGGCTGTAGCGGCTAATAATGCAATTGGCAGAGATAATGACTTATTATGCCATCTCCCGGGCGATTTACAGCGCTTTAAGCAACTCACCCTGCATCATACTGTGATTATGGGTTATCGCACCTTTAAATCGCTTCCTAATGGTGCTTTGCCATTGCGTAAAAATATTGTACTGAGCAGATCTGAGAGAAAAATAGATAATTGCACGGTCATTGACTCATTAGAAGAAGCTCTTGATAAGTGTAAAAACGAAGATGAAGTATTCGTGATTGGCGGTGGAACACTTTATAAACAAACCGTCTCATTAGCTAATCGACTATTTATTACACATATACATGCCGAAATAGAAGGTGATACGTTTTTTCCCGCAATTAATTACAATGAGTGGGTAGAAACCCAACGCAAAGATTTTCCGGCTAATGAAAAGTGCCCTTACCCCTACTCTTTTGTCGATTACACACGCAAAAAAATAGATTGATCCTTAAAATTCGAGGATATTCGAAAGTCGTTTATGGGTATCCGAATCAAACAAATTTAATAGCGAATCGTTGGATAATGGTAATGTGCATTCAATTTTCTTCTGCATATATGCCTTTGTAGGAATCAGGTAATATTGAAATTTTCCGGCTAACTTTCCTTTATACACATAAAACGGTAAGTAATTACAATGCAATACCTTACATGTAGTTTTATCCAACGTCACTTTTGCCAAAATACCGCCATTTGAATTACGCCAATATTGATTGGACACCATATTTCCCAAAGAGTAGAATACTGGAACAGTTGTGCTATCAGCACGAGAAATAAGTTCAAAGTTTTGTACTACATGTGGATGTGCTCCTATTATTAAATCAATGCCTACATTGACGAAAAAATGAGCCAATTCTGTTTGTATACTATTGGCTTTCAGTTCATATTCAGTTCCCCAATGAATCGTTAATACCACAAACCGTGCACCGCGTGACTTTGCCCTTTGTACATCATGCCGTATTTGAGCCGTGTCAATTCTATTTACAATAATAGGTTTATATACTGCATTTCCATTCGTCCCAAATGTGCAATTCAAAATAGCTATCTTCACTCCTTTTACGTTCATTATCAGCGGATAAAGTGAATCTCGTTGTGCTTCATTCAAATAAACACCTACAGAATGTGTTTTTGCATTCACTGCTGCATAGCTATATTCAATTCCTTTATTTCCCTTGTCAGCCACATGATTATTAGCCAATTGCATCACATCAAACCCAGCTGATAAAGCACCATCCAATAATGCATCAGGGCTCGAAAAACGAGGATATCCAGTATAAGGTTTTCCGGCCAAAGGAACCTCTAAATTGGCAATTGCCAGATCAGCAGACTTGATATAAGGTGAAATATATTGATAACAAGGTCGAAAATCATATATCCCTGAATCGCGGTTATAAGCAGCTTCAATTTGTGGCATGTGTCCCATCACATCACCTGCGAATACAAGAACAATAGAATCTTTTTTATCCTGTTCGGCGACACTATTTATCTGTTTATCAGGTATTTTATATGAAATACAAAATATCAGAAGACACACAAGCATCAACACGTATACTAACCCCTTTTTCCACATATGTATTATATTTCAAGTGCACCGATAATCTCCTGAATTGAAGAAAATCCGTGTCTGTTTAAGTATTCATCTATACCATCCACCACTTTCACACTGATAGCAGGGTCAATAAAGTTGGCGGTACCGATTTGAATTGCCGAGGCTCCCGCTAAAAAGAATTCAATGGCATCGGTTGCATTCATAATGCCACCCATACCTATTACAGGAATTTTTACAGCGTTTGCCACCTGCCAAACCATTCGCAGCGCTACTGGCTTTACACATGGCCCTGAGAGACCTCCTGTGATAGTTGACAGCAAGGGTTTACGCTTCTCTGCATCAATGGCCATTCCAAGCAGAGTATTAATAAGTGACACCGAATCAGCTCCTTCCGCTTCCACTGCACATGCTATCGAAGCAATATCAGTCACATTGGGTGATAATTTCACTATCAACGTTTTATGATAGACTTTGCGTACCTCTTTCACCACTTCGGCTGCTGCCTGACAGTTAACCCCAAACGCCATTCCACCCTGTTTTACATTTGGACATGAAATATTCAGTTCAATAGCCGGAATTTGTGCCAGTTCATTCACTTTTGCGGCTGTTTCTATATAGTCTTCAATAGCCGATCCCGACACATTGACCATTACATGTGTATCGTAGTCTTTGATACGGGGATAGATCGTTGAAATAAAGTAGTCTACACCCTTATTTTGCAGTCCCACAGCATTTAACATGCCCGATGGAGTTTCTGCCATACGTGGATATGGATTGCCTTCACGATGGCGAAGAGTGGTTCCCTTGACAAATATACCGCCAATTCGACTCAAATCCATAAAATCAAGATACTCTTCTCCAAAACCAAAAGTACCCGAAGCGGTTGTCACAGGATTTTTGAAGTTCAACTCCCCTATTTTTACGCTTAAATCTGCCATGATAATTCTTTTGAGTTGAAAACAGGACCATCAGTACATACACATCTATGTCCTGTGTGTGTTTGAGTTACACAACAAAGACATGCTCCAAAACCACAAGCCATTTTATTCTCCAAAGATACTTCGCAATCAATCGAATGGCTCTCGGCGAAGCGCGCTACCGCCTGCATCATAGGAGTTGGGCCACAGGTATATATTTTATCAATATGTTGTTGCATAACAGAATGTTGCGTTACAAATCCTTTTTCTCCGGCTGATCCATCCTCTGTTGTTACAAATACATCTCCAAATTGCTTAAAATCATCTATTTGCATTAATCCATCAAAAGAACGGGCACCTAAAAGAAACATCGGAGTATATCCTTTCGCTTTCAATTTGGCTCCCAAAAACAATAATGGAGCAATTCCAACTCCACCACCAATTAACAGCAAACGCAATTGCTTATTGTCAGGCAATGAAAATGAATTACCAAGAGGGAAAATGATATTTACTATCTCACCTATCTGATAATCAGCCATTTTACGGGTTCCTTCACCTACCTTTTGTACCAATAACCATAATTCATTACGCGAAAAATCTACGAAATTGATAGAAATTGGACGACGTAAAAATACCTCAGGTGCATTATCCACACGTACCTGAACAAATTGACCGGGTAACATTGGAGGCAAAGTATCCTTGTGAGTAAATTTTAATAAAAAATGGCTGTCTCCAAGCGCAATATTGGCGGAAACAACCATGTCTAAGATGCTTTTCTTCATAGCAATGATAATTTACATACAAAAGTACGCAGTTATCTGCTAATTCGCAAGAGTTGGAGTAATACTTAGGAACAATTAGCTAAATGTTGCCCATATTTGGGGAAAATTCTTCAAAAGTCATGTCAGAATAGTACACAGTAATTTTTTTTACGGTTTTTTCCTTTGTCACCACCTTCACTTCTTGAATTTTCAATGACTCTTCCTGTTTAGGTTCTGCAGCGATAGTTTCTTTTACAGGTGATTTTTGTTCATAATTAATTGATTTATTGGCGATTTCAGGTTTAATATCAAACAATGAAGCCTGACGAGAAGGTAATTCTTCGCGATACATTGCTCCTGCACCCAAAATAAGCCAGTCTGGATTAATTGCGGGAAAGGCATTTAGGATTTTTTGAGCCACTTCCAGACTTGGTTTGTTGCGATCATTCAATATATGTGAAACAACTGAAGGTTGCGTGCCAATCATCATTGCAAACTTAGTAGGAGAGACTTGTTCAATCTCCAACAATCTCGATATACGTTCTTTCATTACAAAATAATTTATAGATTTAGCAATGACTGAATCCCCAATTCCAGGGATTGAATTATTTTACTGTGTTATTTACAAAAACAGAGATATTTCAGGGTATTTGATGTATTTAGCAGCAAATTTATTCCGCTACAAATGTAAACAAACAAATCCACATTTGCAACACAGTACAAATGTACTTGTCTTAAATGCATATTTACATTTGTAACATAAAGTCTCTATTCAAAAAAATATTATCAGTTGCTAATAAAGAATCATATACAGAAATATTGTATATTCTTTGTGTATAAACTATATGTTTATAAAAATACTATATAATATTGAATATATGCATTATAACTATATTTTATTGTATCTTGTGTGGCACTTATACGGAATAATTCATATTTTGAATATATAGATTAATTCAATGCATAAATAAACACATATATATTATTGATATAAAGACATTTAGAAGTTACCAAACATAATTTGTTAATTATTGAACATGCGTAAACTATACGTTTGTGAACGAGTCAAATATTGCTTATATTTAATTCAATTGTATTGCAAAGATGTCTTGCTGTACTTTTGTAAAATCACATTTGTACTCATGTTTTTAGTACAAATGTATAGCGTGTGGGTAATTGCTCCACCACCCGATGGATTAATCTCGAGAAAATTCTTATTTACTCAAGATAAAAAGATATTTCAACAATGTTTCTAGTTGAACTATTAGAATAATGAACAAAATAATTGGTTATGTGTCTGTAATACAGTAATATATATTCTGTTTTATTACTTTTTAGTGCTTTCAGAGTAAAATATTGGTTGTAAATCTTACTTTAGATACAATAATATGCCCTTCTCGCAGCTTAATTCCGCTTTCATATTTGGTTAGCAAATTATAAAGTTATACTTTTGCAAACAAATCTATTTATAGAGATATTCTCCCCAACTTTTGGGATAACTTGCTTCGACCTTTGAAAACAAATTTAATTACGAATGAAACGTTCAAAAAAACCACTCCCTATTCTCAATCAAATAACCATTTCCGATGTAGCTGCCGAAGGTAAAGCAATTGCCAAGGTAGATGACATGGTAATCTTTATTCCTTACGTTGCTCCGGGCGATGTGGTCGATATTCAGCTTACTCGTAAAAAGAAAAATTATGCAGAAGGAAAAGCAATTCTGATACACACCTATTCATCCGAACGTGTAGAACCGGTTTGTGAGCATTTTGGAGTCTGCGGAGGTTGTAAATGGCAACATTTAGACTATGCCGCACAACTTCGTTACAAACAAAACCAGATAGTTGATAATCTTTCACGCATTGGTAAAATTGATTTACCTGATATTTTTCCAATACTTGGCTCTTTGCAAACAACATGCTACCGTAATAAGCTCGAATATACCTTCTCCAATAAACGTTGGATGACGCAAGAAGAGATGCAATCGGGGAGAGAATTTGAGGATAAAAATGCAGTGGGATTTCATATTCCTACGCTTTTTGACAAAGTGCTCGACATAAAGAAATGTTGGCTTCAGGATGATATTACAAACCAAATAAGATTAGAGGTAAGAAGCTTTTCATTAAGCAATAACATGTTATTTTACGACTTGCGAAACAGAGAAGGTTGGCTTCGTAATATGATTGTTCGCACAAGTACTACAGGAGAGTTAATGGTGATTATGGTGTTGTTTGGTGAACGTAAAGAGGAACGGGAACAGTTGCTAAATCATCTGGTAGAGGTATTTCCGCAAATTACTTCATTGGTTTATATTATTAATGAAAAAGTAAATGACACGATTACCGATCAAGAGGTGCATCTCTTCCATGGGCGCGATCATATTTTTGAGGAAATGGAAGGGTTGAAGTTCAAAATTGGATCAAAATCATTCTATCAAACAAATTCGAATCAGGCATACGAGCTTTATAAAGTAGTGCGCAATTTTGCTCAATTAACCGGCAAAGAACTTGTATATGACCTTTACACGGGAACAGGAACCATCGCTAATTTTGTTGCGCGAAATGCACTCAAAGTTATAGGCATTGAGTATGTGCCTGAGGCAATTGAAGATGCCAAAGTAAATGCAGCATTGAATAATGTGGATAATACTGCGTTTTTTGCGGGTGATATGAAAGATATTCTAAATACAGAATTCATGGAAATTCATGGACTTCCTGATGTAATAATCACCGATCCTCCACGAGCCGGAATGCACAATGATGTAATTGATGCTATTCTCTTTGCATCGCCACAACGGATAGTGTATGTAAGTTGCAATCCGGCAACTCAGGCTCGCGATTTAAGTCTTTTGGATTCAATGTATCGGGTTACAAAAGTTCAGCCGGTTGATATGTTTCCACATACTCATCATGTCGAAAATGTGGTGCTGTTAGAAAAACGATAGGTCTTGTCAAATACTAAAACTATATTGCCTGAAGATGAATTGTCACCAGTTACACAAGAAAATTTGGTGAATGTTTCCGTTGTGCGCTATGAACAACCATTTGAAGAAATTGAAGCAGTTGTAGCAATATTACGCCAAACTAAGATTATAAACCAAATCTATATTGTCGATAATTCGGCTAACGAAGATAAAAGGTTTAAAGAACTTTCGGTACAATATATCTTCAATAGTAGCAATTTAGGTTTTGGTAAAGCACATAATATAGCTATCAGAAAATCAATTGATTGTGATTTAAAATACCATATAGTTCTAAACTCTGACACGGTATTCGCACCAGAGATATTTGAAGTTATTGTTGCATTTCTGAATGAAAATGAATCAGTAGGTGCTTTGATGCCAAAAGTGATTTATCCCAATGGAGATATTCAATATTTATGCAAACTGTTACCTACACCGATCGATCTTTTGTTTCGGAGATTTGTTCCAGACTCCTGGACCAGGAAGAGAGCTCGGCAATTTCAGTTAATTGATTCGGGATATAATCAGATAATGAACGTACCCTATCTTTCGGGTTGTTTTTTAGTACTACGTATGGAAGCGCTAAAAGAAGTAGGGCTGTTTGATGAACAATTTTTCTTATATCCTGAGGACATTGATTTATCTCGTCGGATTTATGAAAGGTATAAAACACTATTTTTCCCGAATGTTTCTATCGTTCATGTGCACAGGCAAGGTTCGTATAAGAGCTTGAAATTGTTGTGGATACACATCGTCAACCTGATTCGTTATTTTAATAAATGGGGCTGGATTTTTGATGCAAAAAGAAAACAAATTAATCGGGCAACTTTAGAGCAAATTGCTAAGTTACTAAAACAGAATAAGCTATGAATATCGATTGGCTAGAAATTACGAGTGCTTTTGTGGTATTGTTTGCCATTATTGACATATTAGGTTCACTGCCTATTGTTTTGAGTATTAAGCAAAAGCAGACTATCAATCCTTTAGTGGTAGTTATTGCATCATTTTCAGTAATGCTTGGGTTTTTTTATGCCGGTGATGTGGTACTAAGGCTTTTTGGAGTTGATATCCGTTCATTTGCGGTAGCCGGATCATTTGTAATATTTGCAATGGCCATGGAAATGACACTGGGTGTGGAAATTTTCAAACTGGATAGTACGGTTAAATCGGCTTCGATAGTTCCATTAGCTTTTCCATTGATTGCCGGTCCGGGATCGTTCACCTCCCTACTCTCTTTAGGTGCTGAATATCATGCAATTAATATAATAATAGCTCTATTGCTAAATATGGCATTTGTCTATTTGGTTCTCCGGTTAACAAATAAAATAGAACGAATTATCGGCAAAGGAGGAATTTACATCCTACGTAAATTCTTTGGAATCATTTTAATGGCAATTGCAGTAAAATTGTTTGCTACTAATATTGCTACATTTTTCAACCATTAAGCAATGTCAACTTCAGGTTTTTCAGTCAATCGCCTTTTGCGGAGTTTCAAATATGCTTTTAAAGGCATTCGAAGGGCGTATACCGAAGGGCAGGTCAATATTAAAATTCATTCAGTTATAGCAATTTTTGTAATTGCATTATCTATCTATTTATCTATAAATGATATAGAATGGGTAATTATTATAAGCTGTATCGGAATAGTGATTGCCGCCGAAATGATAAACACTTCAATTGAATCGTTAGTGGATTTGGTGTCACCTGAGTGGAATGAAAAGGCTGGGAAAGTGAAAGACATAGCAGCCGGAGCAGTTCTGGTACTGGCAATGATGTCTATAGTTATCGGAATCGTGATTTTTCTCCCGAAAATATTGGCACTGCTCTAACTCACACTTACGATTCTATATCATCCAACAATTTCTGAATTTCAGCATCTGTGTCAAATAACTGCTGTTTGCACTGCTGAATGATGGCCGATGCTTTCTTAACCATTGGAGCCAGTTCTTCTAATGCAATATCACTCTTTTCGAGTTGATTCAGAATTACTTCTAACTCCTTGATAGATTCGCTATAAGAGATTTTTTTTTGTGTAGCCATAATTTGTAGTTGATTGAAAGCACAAAGTTAAGTATTTCGCTCAAATAAGAAAAGCCTGCATTTCAGCAAGCTTTTCTTATTTGTAATTGATAATCAATCAATTACCGATTATCATATTGTTTTTCGTAGTATTGTTGATAGGCACCGCTGGTAATATTTGTCATCCAGACTTCGTTAGCCAAGTACCAATCTACGGTTTTTTCGAGTCCTTCGGCAAATTGCAAAGAAGGATGCCACCCGAGTTCGCGTTGAAGTTTGGAAGAATCAATTGCATAACGCAAATCGTGACCGGCACGATCGGTTACGAAAGTAATCAATTTTGCGGATTCTCCCTTTGAACGTCCAAGTTTTCTGTCCATTATTTCACATAACAGATGAATCAGGTCAATATTTGTCCATTCGTTAATTCCACCGATATTGTAAGTTTCGCCATTTTTGCCATTATGAAAAATGGTGTTGATAGCTGAAGCATGATCTTCAACAAAAAGCCAGTCACGAATGTTTTCACCTTTTCCATAAACAGGTATAGGCTTGTTATATTTAATATTGTTGATTGAAAGAGGAATAAGTTTTTCCGGAAATTGATGTGACCCGTAATTATTGGAACAGTTGGAAATCACAATCGGTAACCCGTAAGTGTGATGATAAGCTCTCACTAAATGGTCGGAACTGGCTTTGGATGAGGAATATGGACTGCGTGGATCATACGCTGTTGTTTCCACAAACATTCCCTCTTTGCCTAAAGAACCATACACTTCGTCGGTAGAAATATGATAAAATCGTTTACCTTCCATCTTCCCTTTCCAACTTTCTTTTGCTGCATGAATAAGATTTACAGTACCCAAAATATTCGTGCGAATAAATGAAAACGGATCGGTTATTGAACGATCTACATGCGATTCTGCTGCTAAATGTATCACTCCATCAAAATCATATTGCGAAAAAAGATTCTGAATGGCTGCCATATCAGTAATATCAGCCTTCACAAAACTGTAGTTTGGTTTATCAGATACATCAACCAAGTTTTCAAGATTGCCGGCATAAGTCAATGAATCAAGGTTAACAATATGATAATCAGGATATTTATTGACAAATAAACGGATAACATGTGATCCGATAAATCCAGCGCCTCCGGTAATTAAGATAGTTTTCATAGTTATTAATATATATGGAACAAAGATAAGCAGAATGATTGAATTGTTGAAAAAATGAGTGTAGAAAACGCTAAAATTATCTTTTCATAATCAATAACTCAAAAAAGCATCAATTAACAATATGCTTTCTATCATTTATAACCGCTAGCCTAGTGTTTTCAATAACGATTGCATAATGCTATCTTGTTATATAATTGCAATTTTGTTTGTAGTCACAAAAAAAGTAACTACTTTTGCATCACTATGTAAAAGTGGAAAAAAGGCTTTCATTGCCCATTTTCACAGATCCTATTAACACTCTAATCACACATTGCGCATGGACTTACTTGACGAAACCAAGGAACAACTGTCTGAAACAAAAGTCAGTCAACCCGAAACAATCTCTCTTCCGGAACCTGAAGCCGCTAAAGTTGCGGTTGAACAGGAAAATATTGAGTCGACCAATAACTTTCTAAACAGCCACGCGTCGTTGACACAGGCTGAACTGGGTGAAAAGTTGAAAGAGATAATGAGTAATCCTGTTGCCAATATTGAAAAAGATGAAGTAGATGCTATTAAGCAACTATTTTACAAAAAAAACAAAGCAGAAATAGAGCTTCAAAAAAAAGCATTTGTTGAAGAAGGTGGTGACGAAAGTGCATTTGTACCTACAACTGATGAGAACGAAGCTACGTTGAAAGAGTTGCTGCAAAGTTACCGCGAACAAAAGGCTTCTCACTATGATTCAATTGAAAAAGAACGCGAAGAAAACCTGACAAAAAAGAATGCGATACTTGATCAGCTAAAAGAAATAGCCGAATCGGGTGATGTGGGTGAATCGTTAGCTTTGTTTCGCAAATTGCAGCAAGAGTGGAAAGTTGTGGGACAAGTTCCTCAGGTGAAAGTGAACGAATTGTGGAAAAACTACAATTTATATATGGAACGCTTCTACGATTTGATTAAAATCAATAACGAGATGCGTGATTATGATTTCAAAAAAAATCTCGAACAAAAATCGTTACTGTGCGATAATGCCGAAAAACTAACTATTGAAAAAGATGTAGTGGCAGCATCTCGTATGCTTCAAAAATTGCATGAAGACTGGCGTGAAGTAGGACCGGTATCGCGCGAAATACGCGAAGAGCTGTGGAACCGCTTCAAAAATGCTTCCACGATCATTAATAAAAGACATCAGGATTTTTTCGCATCGCTTAAAGCACAGGAAGAAATCAATTTGTCGGCAAAAACAACTCTTTGCGAGCAAGTTGAAGCAATCGATCTCAGCTTACTGAAAACATATAAGGAATGGGAAGCAAAAACAGCCGAAGTTGTTGAATATCAACACCAATGGAAAACAATTGGTTTTGCTCCAAGAAAAGAAAATATCAAAATATACGAACGTTTCCGCTCTGCATGCGATAAATTTTTCCGCCAAAAAAGCGAATTTATGAAGGCGACTAAATCAGAGTTAGACGCCAATTTTGAAAAGAAAAAAGCATTGTGCGAAAAAGCCGAATCGTTGAAAGAAAGCAATGATTGGAAAGCCACCACACAAATTATGGTGGAAATTCAGAAAGAGTGGAAAACAATTGGCCCAGTGCAAAAAAAATATTCAGACATGCTCTGGAAGCGGTTTGTGACGGCTTGCGACTTTTTCTTTGAGCAAAAAGAGAAAGTATTTTCTTCAAAAAAAACCGAAGAGGTAACCAATCTTAATCTCAAAAAAGAACTCATTGATGCCATCACTAATTTTGTAAAGGGAAATGATGCACAAGAGTCATTATCAAAACTCAAAGCTCTTATTGCACAATGGAATACAATTGGACATGTGCCTTTTAAAGATAAAGATAAGATTTTCAAGGCATTCAAAGATGCTGTCAATCAGCAAATGGATACATTGAATATTGATGCAGTAAACCGTAAATTGATAAATTTCAAAGATAATATTGAGAAAATTGCAGAAAGCGAACATCCTAATCAACTCTATCGCGAACGCGAAAAACTATTACGCATTTACGACAGTCTGAAAGTTGAAATTGCTACTTACGAAAACAATATGGGCTTTATCTCTTCAAAATCAAAGAAATCTGATTTAATTGTTCAAGAACTCGAAAATAAAATAGAAAAACTAAAAGAAGATCGTAATTTGATCGAAAAGAAAATCAAACTAATAGACGAGAGTCTATAAATGGTGTCAAGGTGGCATTTGTATCAATCAACTTTGTGATCGTTGATACAACTGACTATTAATGAATATTTTGTAATATTTTTAATAGTGCAATGCACCTTAAGATGTGCTCAATTTATATAAATTAATTTATTCTACAAATGGAATTCAGAGAAGAAAAAAGGCAACGTCCCGAAAGTAATTCGGGCGACAATGCCGGCCGTGACGGTAACGAAAGAGGGGCTCATGTGCGCCCTCGTTTTTCAAAAACCACAAACAGTAATCCTGTTTCATCCTCAAATTTTGACAAACCGCGTTTTGACAAACCACGCGAAAACGACAGTCAGCAACGTCCCTACAATCGCGACAACAATAGCCAAAGTGGTGGTTATCAACGTCCCACTTATAACCGAGATAACAATAATCAAGGCAGTGGCGGATATTCACGCCCATACAACAGAGACAACAACAGTAGTGCAGGAGGCAGCAGCCCACGCCCATACAACCGCGATAACAACGGTGGAGGTGGTGGATATTCACGCCCTTATAACCGTGATGGAAACAGCAGCCAAGGCGGTGGTTATCAACGTCCTGCATACAATCGCGACAACAACGATAGTAGTCAACAACGCCCTGCGTATAATCGTGATAATAACAGTGGCGGCGGATATGGCAATCGCCCTTATAACAGGGATGCTAGCAACGATCAACAACGCCGTCCGTACAATAACAATAACGATAGCCGACCTTCTTACAATAGAGAAGGAAATGACAGTCGCCCTTCATACAACAGAGAAGGAAGCGATCAGGCACGTAGGCCTTACAACAGAGAAGGTGGTTACCAAGGCAATTCTTACAACAGAGAGGGTGGTCAACGCCCTTATCAAAATCGTCCGTACAATAACAATCGTAGCGGTGGAACCAGTCAGGGTGGCGGTTACTCAAATTCATACCAAAACGGGTATAACCAAGGGAAACCGTATGACCAACCCATGGTAAGTTCCACAGAACCAATACGTTTGAATAAATTTTTAGCCAACGCCGGTATATGCTCACGTCGCGAAGCCGATGAATATATTCAGGCTGGAGTGGTCACGGTCAATGGTGTAGTTGTTCAAGAACTGGGAGTCAAGGTATTACCTACCGACAAAATCATGTTTCACGATCAAACAGTGCAAACTGAAAAAAAGATTTATATCCTGCTCAACAAACCCAAAGATTTTGTAACCACAGTAGATGATCCCAAAGAACGTAACACGGTGTTAGATTTAGTGCGTAACGCATGTCGCGAACGCATCTATCCTGTAGGACGTCTCGACCGTAGTACAACCGGAGTATTGTTGCTGACCAATGATGGTGATTTAGCTTCAAAATTGACTCATCCCAAGTACAATAAGAAAAAAATCTACCATGTATATCTGGATAAGCCACTTACAAAAGCCGACATGGAGCAAATAGCTACGGGTATTGAACTGGAAGATGGTGAAATACATGCCGATGCAGTACATTATGTGGAAGATGATGACAGAAATCAGATTGGAATTGAGATTCACTCAGGTCGCAATCGGATTGTACGTCGTATTTTCGATCATCTCGGATATCGTGTAAAACGCTTAGACAGAGTATTTTTTGCAGGATTGACCAAAAAGAATCTTCCTCGCGGAAAATGGCGTTTTCTTAGTCAAACCGAAGTGAACATGTTGAGAATGGGCGCTTTTGAATAAATTCAATCAGATACAAAAGAGTATCTGAATTGTACAAAAATAAATTGCAAAAGTAATATCGAGCATACAATTGCTCGGATTGAAGAAGGAAAATTACTAAGTTGAACGGTGTATGACATTGAACATTTTCCTCAAATAAATATCTAAAAAGCCGTCACTCATATGACGGCTTTTTTCTTTTTTCTTCTTATGATGAGAAAATAGAACACAATGATTTTATAGGTTTGTATGCATTATATCAGTTATTTACATAGAGCAAAAGAATGGTTGTTTGAATTAGTCCCAAACAATAAATCTGCTATTACATCCATTTTTGTGTCGTTACGATATCGAAATTACAGGCTCTATTTTACAGGACAAATTGTGTCACTCATTGGCACCTCTATGCAGCAAATCGCATTAAGTTGGTTAGTATATCGTTTAACAGGATCTATCATTTTGTTGGGAACTATCGCGTTTTTGACTCAAATTCCCAGTCTTTTTGTTTCACCGCTGATGGGAGTTATCAATGATCGATTTGACAGACGCAAACTGCTGATGTTCACGCAAATTCTGTCGATGGTGCAAGCTTTTATTATATCTGCATTGGTATTAACCGGTGTAATACAGGTAGGTCATATATTGATACTTAGCCTCACGTTAGGATTTATAAATTCATTGGATGCGCCTGTACGGCAGGCATTTTACACCAAACTTGTTCCTCAGAAGGTTTTGGGTAATGCTATTGCGCTTAATTCGGCCACATTCAACTGTACTAAATTGATTGGACCTACTATTGGCGGAATATTGATTGCTATGGTGGGTGAAGGCATTTGTTTCTTAATCAATGGTATAAGCTTTATTGGAGTAATTTGGGCTTTGAATAAAATTCAAACCGCAAAATCATTGCAAGAAAGAGTGCAGGGAAAGGTGTGGAGCGAACTAAAAGAGGGATTTAAATACAGCACAGGAACTTTACCAATACGTAGTATTTTGATTTTCACCGCAGTACTAAGTCTCACAGCAATGCCGTTTCCAATGATGTTACCTGCATTTGTGAAAACTGACTTGCAGGGAGGAAGTGAACTTTACGGCTATTTTATTGCATCAACTGCTATAGGATCGCTTATCGCCACACTTTATCTGGCTGCACGAAAAAGCGTACTCGGGCTTGCAAAAGTGGTAATGTTTGCATGCGGAATGCAGGGTATTGCGCTTATAACCTTCGCATTAACTCATACCGAATGGTTATCGATGGTAGTATGTTTCTTTATTGGGTTCTCGTCTATTTCTTGTCTTGCATCGTGCAACACACTGATTCAGAGTCTTACTGATGAAGATAAAAGAGGACGCGTAATGAGCTATTATACTATGTCGTTTTTAGGATTTACACCTATCGGATGTTTATTGCAAGGTTATCTTGCCGACAAAATCGGACTGCATGCCGTATTCCTTCTTTGTGGATGTCTGGTGGTGCTCACATCAATCGTTTTCGCATATTATCGTCCGGCAATTCGTAAAGCATCTCGTCCAATTTATGTCCAAAAGGGAATTATCACCGAGATTGCATATGGGCTGCAATCATCTAAAAATTAAATAATTAACTGCTTATTTTTTCAATATGAATCTTCAGCACTATCCATCAGTACTCCTCGAAGAGGCAGTAAATGAATTTGCAAAATTACCAGGTATAGGACGAAAAACAGCCTTGCGTCTGGTGCTTCACCTTTTACGTCAAAGCAATACCGAAGTTGAACAATTTGGAACAGTGCTAATTACATTGAAGAATGAAGTGAAATACTGCAAAGTATGTCACAATATTTCCGATACCGAAGTCTGTCTTATTTGCAGTGATAGTGGGCGCGATGCACAAACTGTGTGCGTGGTTGAAAATATCAAAGATGTAATGTCAATTGAAAATACACAGCAATACAGAGGATTATATCACGTTTTGGGAGGTATAATTTCGCCGATGGATGGAGTAGGTCCGAGTGATTTGGAGATTGAAAGTTTGATTCAACGAGTGAAAGAGGAGCCTGTAAAAGAGATAATTCTAGCGTTAAGCCCCACCATGGAAGGAGATACCACCAACTATTATATTTTCAGAAAATTGCCGCATAGTGATTTGAAAATAACCACAATAGCGCGTGGAATTGCCATTGGCAACGAGTTGGAATATGCCGATGAAGTGACCTTGGGTCGGTCAATAATCAATCGTACATTGTTTGTTCAGTAAACTACGATTTCAATTGTAAGTTGATGCTGGCGATATAATTTAATATATCATCGCGCCCTATTGATTTTTCGGAAGATGTAAGAAATACCGGTGGAAGTTCTTCCCATTGTTCCAATAGTTTATCTTTGTAAGCTTTTATATTTTCATTAAAACGACTAGCTGATAGCTTATCGGATTTAGTGAAAACGATTGAAAATGGAATACCGTTTATCCCCAGCCATTGCATAAATTCAAGGTCAATAGTTTGCGCTTCGTGCCTCGAGTCTATCAATACAAATAAATTGGTGAGTTGATTGCGCATCAAAATATAGCTCTCAATCATCTTCCTCAACCTGTCCCGATTTGCCTTACCAGCTTGTGCATAACCATATCCCGGAAGGTCAACCAGATGCCATTCGCCATTGATAAGAAAATGGTTAATTAAAAGCGTTTTCCCGGGTTTGCTGGATGTCATTGCCAGATTTTTTCTATTGGTCAACATGTTGATAAGTGATGATTTACCTACATTTGAACGGCCTATAAAAGCATACTCCGGCAACTTGGTGTCGGGGCATTTATTGACATCCACATTACTGATTAAAAATTCGGCAGAAGAGATATTCACGAGCGTCTGATTTAGTTGAGTTGATAAAAGATAATAGCACAAAAAATGTGTTATGACACTCTGAAACGTTCAGGAAATCTACCCATTTTATCTTTATAAAAAGCCATAATTTCGGGCATATCTTTCTCAATATCACCTGTTGGATAAAATACATGGCCTAATCCCATTTCCATTTTTTTATAGTCTAAAAAAGCCAAAACAATAGGCACTCCGGCTTTATTGGCTATGAAATAAAACCCTTTTTTCCACTTGAGAGTTAGTTTTCGGGTTCCTTCGGGAGCCACTGCTATGCGGAATATTTTATTGCGCTTGAATTCTTCGGACAACGTATCTGTCAATGAGGTTTTTTGTGAGCGATCGACTGGGATGCCACCCAAAAACCGCATGAGATAGCTCAAGGGGAAAAAGAACCACTCTTTTTTTATTAAGAAATGAGCTTTGATATTTAATGCACTATTTAAAAGGTTGCCCCATAAAAAATCCCAGTTACTGGTATGTGGTGCAACACAAATAACACATTTATCGGGCAATTCAATGTCATTCACCAGTTTCCACCCGTTTTTCTCAATAATTTTGCTGCTTATTTTTCCCATTTTTTTGATTGTAATAAAAGTCTGCAAAGATAGCTAAAACAACCCGCATTGTCTAATAATGAATGTTCAGGCTCTTGATAGCGGCAACACAAGGTTGATTGAACTAAAATAGTTATCTTTGTACTGCAAAACCATTGTGCTTCGATTATGATCAAGAAAATATTTCGTTATATAGGTATTGCCCTGTTGGTGGGGTTTTTGCTAAGTATTCTTTCTGCCGTAATTCTGCGCTTTGTTCCGGTGGCTATTACTCCATTGATGATATTACGTTCTGCCGAACAAGTCATTGATAAAAAGCCGGTTAAATTAAATAAAACATGGATGCCAATTGATAAAATCTCTCAAAACATGGTGCAGGCAGTGGTTGCTTCGGAAGACAACCTGTTTATGGAGCACTTCGGTTTTGATGAAAAAGCTATAGAACAAGCAATTAAGCATAATGCAAAAG
>Ga0302271_10002202_pt1 | contig 17838 bp, 12 predicted proteins | sample III_Bog_N1_1_FD_198767 | JGI IMG/M metagenome (GOLD analysis project Ga0302271, IMG submission 198767) | Peat permafrost microbial communities from Stordalen Mire near Abisko, Sweden - III_Bog_N1_1 | ecosystem: Environmental > Terrestrial > Soil > Wetlands > Peat | place: Sweden: Abisko...
CCAGGGCTTCACTTTCCAGTCATTGTACTGATAATGAAGTAGCGCAATGGCATCCCACATCGTCTTGAGATTCTTTAAGTCATTCAGCGAATCTTTTAGCTGTTTGTATTAACTTTTTTAGAGCTCAAATAATTTTTCTAAGTTATTGTACTCCGCAGCTTTGGACTCCATCACAAGAAGCTTCTTATAATACTCCATGATAACATCATAGCTGCTGTTTATGTTGTCATAGCTCATACTCTCCGTGTAGTCAAATGGTAATTTAGAGAGGAAATCCTTTCGAAATATCTCAACTTCTTTCATGAAAATATCCAAATCTTTCTTGATGTTGTATGTTTCTTCAGTTTGCAGAGGGATGATGTCAGCTTTGACTTTGAATACTCGGCCGTAAGTCTCAATGAAGTTACTGTTAGCGTTGTCAATTTATTGTAATGGATCATCCGTTCCTTTCTCAGTTATGGTGACATTGTGTTTCTTTAGTTTAATTACCATGTCTTTCATTCTCGTAATGATTCCTTCTCTTCTTGGTTCAACATCTTTAACATCTGAAATCACTTTCATTACTGTCATCAACAGCTATTTATCTGATAAGTGCTCCTCTTCTGCAGGGTTTCTCTTGATTCCTTCTTTAGTTTTTTCAATAAAATCAAGAAGATTCTTTTGAGTAGTTTTAAACTGATTCACTAAGAAATCAGTGTAGACTCGGATCCATCTTGTGACTTTTGCATCCAGAGCAGCTTTCATCGGCTGCAAGTTGATCCTCAACCAGGAGATATCCTCAGGTGTTTTGATCCGAGTAATTTCTTGCTAAATTGCTTTCAGATGGGTGATTTTTTCATCAAATAAATCAAGATTCGGAATCTTCGCTCGGCAACCTTTAAGTAATGGATTTGATCTTTCACTGTTGTCTCCTTCATTGTCGTCTCCTTTGTTACCTTCATCGTCTTTAGGTTCGTTGTCATCCAGGAATTAATTGAACGACACTTGCTCATCTTGCACCCATAGATATGAATATGTATCGAATCGAGATCGATAGTTATTACATTCTACCTCTATCGACTCTAAGTTCTAAGTGATCATCGCTTGGAATTACTTAATTTCAAAGAAACTTTTGATTTCTTGCAGGAAATCACCTGGCTATGTTGTGTCGAGTCTTGCAATCGTCCCTGCAATGTTGAAAAAGTCATTTATCCAGTTGCGAATAGCATTTCGAACAGTTAAAGTTCCAGAGGAATTTTCACAAATTTCAGGATCAAAAACAACTCCCGAGCTATTGAGCTCAAGACGAACATCGAACATAGGTGCAATCTCGTTTCTCTTGATAAACACAGGGTTGATTTATTCATTTAAGTGCGAAAGAGCTGTTTGAATCGCAGCACTTATCCCATCAATGACAATAACATTTACGTAGTCGTTATAATTCCTCCAAGAAATCTATTTCTTATCAGCTTTCACAGCATCGAGTACTTCTTTCACGAGCTTTTGGATTTAATTACCATTTTCCTTGATAATAGTGAGTTTATTAGCGAAGAGAGCTTTAAGGAATTGATCATAGTCATCAGGTGACATTGGACGATTTTTACGCTCAATAATCTTGACATTGAAATTTTAAAGCGATTTGTAGATCTTTTACATAGAATCCTTCATTTTATTGACTACTTCGAAGAGTGTGTCCACAATCAGTTTCGCTGTTTGAATGAATTCATCGATATTCGTAGATTTCCAGGTTCTTTCTTTTAACCCAGGTTTCAATGCATCTTCCATTTCTTCGATTTTGCTTTTCACAAGCGGTTCTTCAACTGGAAGCAAACAAGTCTTGATTACATTGTAATTGTCTACAATCATGTCAAGAGAGACTATCTGCTATCTGTATGTGTTTGCCCGCTTGAAGATTTCTTCTGCAGTTGGAGGTATTTGCAGTCTCAATAAAGTAAAGTATTTCACTTCCTTGAGCAGTCGAACTAAACTTGGATCGAAGTTAACTTTAATCAAATCGTTTTCATCTTTGCATAGGAGAGGTTGGTTGAGCTTATCCGAAGAAGATTCATCGACTTCCTTTTCCCAGGATAGAATTTTAGCGTCTTCATATTCTTTGATCGACTTTTTTATTGAAGTTTGTAATTTCAAAACATCTTTGTATTCTTCTCTTTCTACAATGCCTTAGCCCAGCTAACCAAGTTTCTCAAGAGGTTCTTCAATTCTGTCCTTTAGCGACTTGCACCAAGTCAAAGCACCAGCTATTGGAGGCATATTTAAGAATATTGGAGCATTTTCATGCATATTGTCAACTAGTTATTTGCCTTCTAAGAAAATGCTCTAAACTTACTTGAGATCTTGTTTGTACATTTCCAACAATACGATATGTTTCTTCTCTAATTCATCAGCTATTATGGGACGAGTCAGGAGTCCTTCGAAATTTTCAAGAAGCTTAAAACGACCATACATAGTGTCATAATCATCAAATCCTTGTGTGATAACTGAAGCAAGACGACGTTCTAATTCTTTGATTTTCGATCGGAATTCATAAAAATCGTCATCGAATCGTTTCTCAGCAATGTTCATGATATCATAGGTCACGCTTGTAAAGGCTGCAACGGCTTCTTCAAATTCTTTGAAAATCTAAACAATCGATTCTGAGAGAGTTTTCCCTTTTGTACCACCTAACTCGATGCGTTCTAACTTATTAAATTAAACGATTGTATCTGTGAGATTCAGGATATCTGAGCATCTCTCAAGGAAACTATCTAGCCTCACAAAAAGTGCATTACTTGTGAGTTTCCAAGCTCCATTTGCTTTAGCTTTGTACTCGAAATACGCATCTTTGAATTTGCTACAGACATCGGAGGTAATTTGCAATTTCTCGCAGGCTTCTGTGGTTTCTTTGTTTCCGATGAGGGAGAAAATATCATCCTTGCTGATGTACTTTTACGCGTCAGTTATGATTGCATTACAGATTTCTCTAATGAGTACAACTAATCTAGGAGGCTGATTGTAAGTTGATGATTTTGTAAAAATGATGAGAATTGTGTGCATGATAGGGATAAACAGCTCATGAAGGTTATGGAAATCCGAAGAAGTTGCATCTTGAAGTTAAATGAAGAGATCTTTCAAAGTGTGCAAGTATCTAAAGTTTTCCTAATTGATTTGGAAAAATAAAAATAGTTAATTTAATAAGTTCCATTTAATTTAAAATATTACATTTGCTTCTATTCTGGCTTTCTAGACTTCTTCCTAAAGCTTTGCAAATGGCGTGGTGTAAGTGGATTTGTTGTCTTGGAGGAATCTTAGGATATTTTGAACTTCACTGGAGTTCAGCTGAGAATGAATGAGATTAAGATTTGATCGTTTATTTTCCCAAAATTCGATTTCTGCTAGAGGACCGGGATCATTGCCATATTTCAAGAGCTATTCTGGTTCTAATTTCAGAACATTTTTTATTTATTTTGTCCAAGTGATAATCGATCCTTCGAATATGTGGGCTTTATCTTTATCTGGTGTAGCATCAGAAGAAGACAGTTTGTTTGAAGGTAAAGGCAGCATTGTCTTCCCTTTGATCTAGCCCATGAGGACATATACCTACGCAACGTAAGTATTAAACTTCTCCATTAAATCCTTGGCAACTAGATCTGTCCATCCTTATTGATTTTAAGGATTTTGCATAACAGGTGACATGATTTCATTGAAAACACTATATAAATGCTCAAGAAGGGCATTTGTCATTTCCACAACAATCAATTCCTAGAAAAGAAAAACCATATTCAAATAAAATCCATTCCAAAAGCGATCTAAGAAAGTATATCTCTTTAGAGGGTTAAAATGATAAAGAGGTTGGAATTCATTAGTAATCTCAGACAAATTTATTTTTTAAATAATGTTTTTTAGATTAACTTCCAAAAAAAACGATATCCTTAATTAAATGGCTGCTAATTCCTCCCTCGTCAATTAATTAAAGGGATTTAAATAAATTAGACACGCACTTTCAGATGACTATTCACGGCATAGGGGGGGGGGGGGGTAGTTTAAAAAATAGACAACGCATTGATATTTAAATCTTTCTCTTGAATTAATTAATTAATTAGCATTCTTGATATGTACTTTTAGGACATTCTCGCTTGTGAGCTTATGGAGAGTGAGTTTAATTGCAATAACTCCTTTCTTCTTGAATTTATCGATTGAAGGCATTTATCCGCAGAAGAAAGTAAACTTATCTCCTTGATTAGCAATCCACAAGACATTATTCGAGTTTTCTTGATTAATGAATGCAGCTAGCTCATCCTTGTTTTGTAAGCTGATAATTGTTGCAAAGATACAAAAAATATTTAAAAAAATTACCAAAAAACAGAATGTCTAATCTCAAATAGCTCTTGTTGGGATAAACAAGACAAAATTTAAATCTAGCCGTTCTTAAACACGACAATCCCTCCCCCAAAAACGATTGTTTGTTTTTTTACTTTGTTTCCTTGTTGGATTCGTCTTAGAGCAGTTCAAGAGATTTTTTTATTTTATCCTTAGACGTGCTTAAAGCTTAAGAGAGACGGGCTATGATAACATCTTCAGGGCCATCTTTTTACCCAGTTTGATTGTGATCAGCCATCTCAACAAAAGATACTTTTTTTCTTTTTACTTTCTTATTTAAATAAATTAATTAACATTGCAACCTGTTGAGTTTGTTGGATTTCACTGACGAAAATAATAACCATCCTAGCAAAGATCAACAGTAAATTCTTCAAGAATAGACTAAATTAGTTACCAAAAAAAGCAAGAAAGTTTTTATTTAACTGTTAAATATTGAGAATTTATGTAATGATTCTTCCATTTTTAGTCAATCTTTATCAATTTTTTTTTTAAATAATTGTCTGTGAATCGCTCTTTTAAATAAAAAAAGGAAACGGACTTGCTAAATCTGTTTGGTTCTTTCTTCTAGAACTTCGTTGTGTTTTAATTTAAATCATATATATTCTTATGCAAACGAACTTATAAATTGTAAATACTTCAAAATAGAGTCTGGTGCCTTCTTCATTGTTCCCCTCAACCTATCAAGCAACTTTCATAAGTTGGAATCATATATTTAATGTTGATGTAGGCATCCTGTTTTTAATCAAAAAAGAATAAAAAAGCATTTAAATTTATTGGAACTTGAGTTATTTAATATGAAACTGCTTTCTCTAAAAATATCCAAATAATCATCTCTTTCTCTAATATTTATTTTACATCTCCTCCTGTTTTCTCTAATATTTCGAGTGTATCTTGAATATTTTCACCTAAATTCATATTATTCCTTTGCTAATAGTCCATCGAATTTCCATTAGACTATGAATACCTGCTCTTGAATTAATTCATAATTGGTAATAGCTGTCGGTAATAAGGAACCTAAAAAGAAAAACACAAGTAAAAATAAAAACAAAAGTTATTTTTCTATTGTTTTATCATCTTCTTACGAATGATTCCCCAACGTTGTTTCCAGAAAGAACGAGCTTTTGAAGAATCCTAAGCGTAAGGCATATGATCTCAGGGTCGCGAGTATTTAGATTAGCTGAATCAAACACAAAAAAATCAATCATTTTTTTAATTACTACACCGATTAATTGCTAATTAATTTTCAAAGTACTTTTGAGAGGAACAATGAGCTGAGGGACTACTGGTAATATTTTATCACCGCCTTTCTCTATCAAGTCAAACGTTCCAAGTATGCTTAAGTTTCGATATGGATCCACTTTTTCTCTCACTCCATCAATAAAAATAGGGAGATAGTGGTGATAATCCAATGAATCAGGATTTATTTTCCATGTAATTTTATTTGATCCTCGCGCGTAGTCTAGTTTTATAGGTAGATCACCTCTGTCGTAGTACCTTCTGAATTCAGAAACAGGAATCAACCTTCTATCTGATCCACCTGCTTTTGGAGGAGAGGAAGAATTAATCAGTTTGGAACTCATTCGAGAATTAATATCTGACATCCCTTGAGTTAACTTCCCAAGGATGTTCTTCGAGTTCCTAACTAGAAAACAAGTTAGTTGTCATTCGATTGGGTGATGTTCTTTAGTAATTCTAATGGCCTATTTATGTGAAAAGACAATTTAACAAAATACCTAATGGTGAAACTCTTGTTTTCTCAACATTTTGAAGATAATCTTTTGGAAAGTCACCGAACGGCGACTAAGGGGCAAAAGGAGTATACTTATTATTCCATGGTTTAAAAGATAAGTTTGCGCTTCTTGAGATTATGTTCTTCATGTGATCGCTTGCTTGTATTGAGGAAGTTAAATAATCACCTTTTAAAAAAGGTGAATTCTAATAATTGTCATTTCTTTTCTGCATTTTGTTCAGCTAATTCTCAAAGATGAGAGCTTTTGTTCAAGATGTTTATTATTAATAATTGCGCCGTTTCTTTTAATGTTATTGGGAATAATCTCCTAGCCAACAAAATCATAATCCCTGATGTCTGAAATACGAATAAGAAAACACATTCAAGAATTTTAATTATTCTTTCCAGCTTTTGGTAATTCAATGAGCTTGAACATTATTAATTCACTCATTCATTTCATAGAAATAATTGTTTTGCATGTAGATAACCAAGATTGCATGTAATTTTAGAACATTTTTATCTAGTTTGTAAAGATTTAACACACACACAAAAACATAAGGAAAACAGCCAAAAAAAAAAGAAGGGATTTATTCATTCTACTCCATAATATTCTTCTAAAAAGAGCAGAAATATTTATGTCGAAAATAAACTCTCAATGAAACCGTCTTTAAATTACTTTTGCTAATAAATTTTATCAAGGATCAACGGATAATCAAGCACGCGGACAGTTGAATTTTCTTTTATTTTTTTGAATATTGGCTATTTAGGTAAGGATTAGACAATATGTGTAAGGAAACATTCTCGAGTAACTTTCATCATATTAATTCCTATTTACTGCTATTCTTAATAATTCTATTCAATGCCCTAAACAGCAGAGGCTAACATTAATCTTTAGAAGGACTTGATTTGTTCATCTATTTCCATTGCCAGAATCGAAATGAAATCAGATTCTAACTTGAGCTTAAAAATGATTTTCAAAACGTACAATTATAACCAAGCACAAAATCATTTATTTTGAATGGATAACTATCTTACTTTAATTGGATCTGTAGCAAACGAGAATGTCAATTAATCAATGAAAATAACATCTAAATTAGGGAATTTCTCTAAAAAACCATTTTCATCTAGAGTTCTCTTTGACTAAACAAACAAATTCATTAGCAACAAAATTGTGCATAATATCAATAAATTCATTTGTACTTCATTAATTCCTAGAATTATCGGTGTTGGAGAGTAAAGTAATTCCTCAAGAGATTCAGGAAGTGCCATAATCATTGGATGTGGCCATTTAATAGGCTTTATTAGAGAGTGGAAAAATAATCTGTTGATAACAAAAATAAATCAGATTTAATCAGCAACAAAAATAACCGATTTTTATCATCGGATTCAAAGAGTCGCATACATGAACTAAGACAGTAGCGTCAATGATTCAGATTAAAAAACAATCGATCGCTCTAGAAGAATCGCTGCATATATCCTAATAAGATTCGATGAATTCTAAAACCTTTTTAAGACTTCTGTGACTCCCCAGAATGATTCATAAAACTCGCCATTTTCTAAGGAAGGCATGATGAGTTGTACTTCAGGGAGTTATTTAGGTCCGATTTAGATTGAGTATTATTTTTCAAAAAAAGGAATCGTAGAATTAGCGAGAATGTTTAGTTTTGGTTCAATTAACTGTCGAGCTATCTAAATATTCCATTTATAATTATTAACAAAAATAGAAATATAAAAAGCAATTTACCTAAAACGAAAAGAGCCCATAATCAGAGAAGTTTAAGGTCGGTTCTGTTATGGCTTTCTTCTTTTCGTAATAAATCAAATCTGCAAAAAAGTTAAGATACTTTGCAAGAGAAATAATCACTTTTTCAAATCAAGTATTTTGTTCAATAATTACTTGCAATATCCTTTATGGCATTAAGACTAAACTGAATATCGGGAAGTCTTGTGAGAATACAGTATGCCAATTAAGTTTAATAGTAGTATTCTTTCTTTGATTTTTTCTAAATCCAAAAAGTTAAGTATTTAACTCTGACCTTCTATCAATAAAATAAACTATTCTTACTTCTTTCTTCTTCCCTTGTGAAGGTGACTTGTTATCGACATACTCAAGGAATGTGTTCTAATAAATGCAAACGCAATAAAGAAGCTTACTGGAGTTAACAACTTCAGTGACATCTTTAAATCCTGTGTTTTCATTATCTTCTTTGTTTTCTCTATTATCTAATTTTTCATAAGATTATTCTGTTTTCACAGTGAATGCAAATGCTCTATCATTGATGCTATGAATCTTGCCTTGCTTTAGTATTCTTTAATAAAATTACTTAATAACTTCAAAACTAAATGAAGAATTTACTATTTTGTTACTCTAAATAATCGTTTTGAAATCCTGTTTTGGCTTTTAAGCATATCGGAACTCCTTTAGGAAATGAAAGAATGTTGAGAGTGGCTTCAACAGCATCCATTTCAAGAGTTAATTGTGGATACACATATACTTTCTTAGCAGGAACACTTACAAAATAAAATGGATGTTAGTGAAGTAAAAAATAAAAAGAAATCTTTTCTAAAACTAACTTTCTGTGGTTTTTTTGTTACCTTTAAACTTCATTTTCAGCAAGGGTTCTCTCCTTCATAACTTCTTGATCAGCAGATATTATAAAGAAATGTTCGATAACTTTAGAATTTGAAATAAACTAAACGGTCGGCTTAATCCAGCTGTCTCTTCCAATGTCAAATCCATTCATCACCGAAGATCGCAAGTAATTTCCTATGAAAACAGTTTAAATCACGCAAATTATTTCATACAAATCGAATAAAAAGGAAGGAATCTCTTTTTTTGGATAATAAAACAACATCTTACTCTCTACCTTTGAGTTCATTTAATCATTGTTCAGATCATAACAAGTAGTTGAGTTATTCTTTTCATTTAGTTATCTTAAATTCTTATATTCCATTGGATTTTCAATACCATGTTTGTAACCTGATGAATTTTCCAAAAGAATAAGACATTCAAAAATCATGTCTATTAAAGAAAATCATCATACCTATTGTAGTCCTCTCTTCAGCAGCACTAATAGATGAAAGTGAGCTATATTTCTTATTATTACTATAATCTATTTTACCAAAAGGATCCTTATTATCTTCTTTCAAGCTATTTTATGAAGATTATTCTTTGTTTTCAGTGCTGTTTTTAAGTGATTAAATGCTAGAACCTTTTTGATTCTTATCTTTCTCAGTTGACTATGAAAACACTTCACTCAACTGTAATGAACTAAAATTCTTCTTCGCAAGTTCTGAAGATGTTTCTTAGAGATGCGACTTGGAATCAATTACATTCTCAGCATATTTGGCTAATGGCGGTGATGTAATAACCTTCGATTTCAATAAATCAGATCGAGAAGTTGAAAATGATAAATTCCCAACATTAAAAAATTCTTCAGTTTCTTCTTGTGCGTCTTATTCTCTTTCATTGTTTCTGCTTCTGCAGTTGTCTGCATCACTAAGCCTCATTTGAGATTCAGATTAAGAATGGCTTAGCTACTTTGAATTGTTCTAGTTCTAAGGTAAGAATGAAAAAGGTTATTTATTTCTGACAACTTTTCTGGATGAATATTAACCAGAGTATTGCTATCCTGATAGACCAAGATCTTTAGAGCTTTCAGAATAGCATTTATCTAGTTTTGCATGATCAGGAAGATGCAGTGGTGTATCATCTTGTTGGTTATTTTATGACAAAAATATTTATTCGTAAGATTATTCTTATTTTTTAACTTTGTTGTTTCTGAAAATATCTGTGATTTCTTCATATTGTTTTCCATTTTGATTAGACTGATTCTTAGCCTAATTCAACAAATAAATCGTTTAGAAGAGTATTAAATCACTTAATAATTAATTTGAAATTCATTTACCTCTATTTGCTATGAGAACAATGATTAAAATGTTCCTTTGTTGGGTTAATTGCTATTAAAAGCAGGTTTAACTTTTATAGAATCATCTTTCTCTTCTGTCAGTTACTAAATTTTGTATTTTCCTTATTCCTGAGTAAAATTGTTCATTCTTTCAACTTTTTAATGACCACAACTCTTTGTCGTTTCTTCCTCTTCTTCTTTAAACCAATTTCTAGAATACTCTACAGACTTATTATTAGCTTCATTATCATGCTATTATCTCTTATTACTGTAGATTTCAGAAGATGATAAATACTCTCTGTTTGATTGTCTCCCATCTAATATAACAACTTCATTCAAGAGCTTCTCTTACTCTTAATAAATCGAATCATTCTCATAGACAATTGACTCTACCAAATCCTCATTATGTTCTTTTCTTTGAAATTAACTAGCTGAAAGTTACACAATTCTTTCATTAAGCTTGTTGATATGCTCTTTGAGCTTCGAAATTTCATTTTTCCCTTCATTAATGATCTTTTAATCAGCTTCCATTTATCTGATTAAATTATATTTGAGTAGCTTATTCTCTTCTATCAGCTCTATTTTATCATTCTCAAGCTTTGCGTTCTAGCGATTTATCATTTCATTCATGTCCCTACATTTCTTTAATCCTTCCAGTAGCTCTAAAGGTCCTTCCAAGATACTCTTGGATTGTTTTAAGTTTTACCCATTGTTGGTTTTCATCTGTGTGAAATATCTATAAAATAGTAAGATAAGAACAATAATAACTTTTTCAATTAGTAATTGCAAATTGAGAATTATTTACTAATCAATCTTCTTTTCTTTCTTGATTTGCTTTTTGTTTTTTCGTTAATTTCATGCCACATATGTGTTTTAGCACAACTCAGAAAGATAATTAAAATAAATCAAATCAACCAACAATATCTGAAACATAATAATATAAGTAGTTGTTTTTCAAATTTTGAGAAGAGATAATTGAGGGAAAGAATATATATTAAAAATTCTAAGTTTTAGATCAATTGAGAAGAAGATGCAGTCATGAGAGAAATATTATGTCAACATAAAAAATGAAAGTTATTCAAAATAATTTAATAGTATTAATCTGCTTTATCCTTTGTTGCAAATCTACAAATTAAATTAAAAATCAGTGTTTTTTGGTAACAAATAGTTTTAGCAGAGTTTATTATTTCTTTCATCAACAGACTCAGAAACAGCTAATGTATTATCAAAGATCGTATTTCTCAACATGTCGAATAAGTTCTATGCCTTCTTCATAGCCATTTCTTGGCTATTCAGAAATAAATGAGCCAATAAAAATTGCTCTCGACATTTATTATTTTTTTGAATAACTTGAATTCTTCTGCGTTTAATTAATTCTTGCCTTAAAGCTAAATGGCCAAACTTCATCAAGGCTTATTCTCATTCATTTTGAACCAAAATAATATTTCTTAGATGGATTTTTTTTCTATTAGGCTTCAATTATTTTTGTTATTTTTTAACAATCTTGTAGAGTTTATTTCACAACAAAATCTCTTTTTTGAATTGCTAAAAATACCTTGTTTGTAATTTAGTAATATTCTCCCATTAATGAATGCAACATTTTGCTAATTAATTATCACAAATAAGTTGAATTGTTAACATCACAATCAAGTAATTAATAGATCATTATTTTTTTTGGATAGATCCATTATTTTCAAAAATAGTCTTTCCATGATCAATTACCTAACCATACAGAGATTTCCTTTACTAATCTAAAATCAAAGAGAATACATAGAAATAAAAAATCCAAGAACTAAAAAATGTGTTTAGTACTTTAAGCAAAACTCTTTTCTTTAGTTGAAGCACAGTGATGAGCATTTTGAAAGATTGTGTTAAATTGAAATACAAGCTAGCATTAATTTTCTCCTTTTTTGTGAGTATTATTTAAATAATTAAATAAATTGAAATTAATAATCAAGACCCATAAGTCTTTGCGAATTTGTCTTGTAGATAATTAAATCAGATGAAGAATATGCTATTAAGACTTCGGAAATATATCGTCAAAAAAGAGTACGATAAACAACATATGATGCATAAAACGCATGGAAAGAAGAATGTAGTTGTGTATATTGAACCCATACATAATCCATTCATCGATGAATCCACTCAATCGTCTGAAATAAACTCTCCGAGATCCACAAGATTCTTTATTTTATTTATTTTTTATCTTTGCTTATCCACTTAAAAATATGAATATAAGTTATCCAAATTATATTTTTATAAATCAATCTCCAATGTATGCCTAGAATAGGAAATATTTCTATTATCAGCCAAAATATTTTGCTTTTTGTTATGGATTTCACTTTTGTGAGTTGATAGTCAAATATTATTCATAAAATAATTTGCTAAACAAATTTTGATTTATTCGTTCAAAAATAAAGTAAAAATCAATGGGGCTTCCAAATTTATTGGAAAACAAGCAGAAATATAATCTCTTAAAATTAGCAATGAATATCGTTTCAATTCAGGTATTTGAGAGTCACAATGCTAAGGTTGTTTTATCATTATTCAGTGCGTACAGTTTTCTTGACATACTCGATCGAAGAAAGATTGTTCTGCTCGCCTTCTCCAGTATTCACAGAAGAAAGATTGTTCTAAATAGATAAAAAATACAATTATTATCTTTAAATATATTCACAATAAGCGCAACTATTTTACCTTCTGAGCAAGATTGTAATGACTGAATTTGCCTAGGGTAACATAGTGGAAACCATCATCATCAACTTTGTTAGTGATGTTCTTGAGATGATAAACCTAACCTACCTTGATTGAATCCTTCTAAGAGAAATCAAAGCGAATGTTAGCAGTTGAGTCACCGATTCTTCCTTTCAAGAAAGTCACCACTCTTCCATTAAAATCCTTAGTCACTTAGTTCAGCTCGAATACCTAGATTGTATTTAACCAAATATAAGAAAATTTCACAGATCAATACAACAAATTCTTCTTAATAGTTTGAGAAAGATGGTTACCTCTCCAATGATGTTTTAGCCATGTTCACCAGGCACAAGGTCGCAGATATCAGTTATAGTTTAGGGTTTCTCATAACGAGATTCTGAGTGATAAGTATCATGCTGATTCTAATAAGATGGCTTAGAGTTCTTGTAATTGTCTCTGCTTCTTCCATTTTGATAGTTACCTCTAGTATTCTAAGATCTTTGATTACCTTCATTATCATCCCTCTCTTAGTTGTAGTTTCCATTGTCTCTACTTCTGTATCTCTAGTTAGTGTTGCCTTAATTTTTGTATTCTCCATATGGCTTATCATGATGATTACCATGATTAGACTAAGAATGTGATCTATCCTTAAATGAACTGGTTCCTATTATGTTACCAATAATCAGTTAAAAGCCATTTCACATAATTAGTTTATTTATAGTTTACCTTACTGAGGATTGTTAGGAGTCGTATTAACAATTTTAATTTGGACCTAAATTTATTTTTGCAAAAAAGAAGAGTTTGAAATGACAGAGTTTGTGCAATCACATTTTATTTTTACATCTGAGACAATCTCATATGCACCTTTCCGGTAGATTTTGACAACATGCTTTCCATCGTCTAAATGGTTGAGACCATTTTCAAAACGAACTACATCTCCTTACTTGATAAGTACATCGTTTTGCTCGATCACATCGAACTCTAGAAGACCAGTCTCATCAGCAGCAGTTCCAATAAAGTGTGTCTCTGTTTAGTCATTGTATTTATTCTATTGCTACTCCTCAGTAACGCTCAATATCTATGAACAGTTAAGATTAATAAACTGAAATTATATTTGTAACTCTCATAAATAAATACCTTGGCTAAGAATGTTTGTCTATTGTTTCTAAGGATGAGTTAGTTGATCTTCACAGGACCATTGTGGTCAATCTAGACGGGCTTCACAATTTCTCCTTTTTTTAAAAGTAATTTTTATTGTAATTAAACATTGTAACAGCTGTTTGATATTACTTTCACCTTATGCAGGAACTGACTTCTAGGAGAGATTGTTGGCTTTGTTGATTGAAGATATTTTCTATTCAAAAAAGGAAACAAATTTGAGATTAAGAAACCCTACAATTCGAAACACTTACGTAGTTATTAAGGATTGTGTATGAGCCATATCTCTTCACATCAATGAAATGTCTACCATCTATGACTTTATTCATGGCACTCTCGAACTTAACGACATCATTCTCTTTCAAGATCAATCCCCTCTTCTAACCCATGTCAAAATCAATCACTCCAGTGCTATCTCCAACTCTTCCCTTCAAGTAATTTATGTTCTTAGGCTCTCCAGAATTCACGATGCTCACTGACAAAATCTAACAATTCGTTGTTAAAAATATTATTTTGTAATCTTTGACAATTTTTGTTGAAATTACTTTGCCAATGAAGGTTTGATTGTTGTTCCAAGGCTCAAGTTAATCGATAGTGAGAGGCACATCTTGATTAGAATTATTAGTATTCTAATGATGGTGATTCTAAGGTTGATATTAAGGTTATTGCTGCTTTTGTTGATGATAAGTAGGATATTGACGATCTTGATTTTGAGTTTATTCCTTGTAGTTTTGCTATTTGTTATTGAATTTTTTTTGGAATTTCTTTGGTTCAGAGTCCTCTTGCTTTTCATGAATCCTAAGGATATCTGATATTTTAGTTTTCTATTCATCGCCATATTTCTAAGCGGAGATGTTAAGATCACCAATCGAACTAATAGTGTGATCAGAAGCAAGTGCGATGTTGCTGCTGTAGTTAAATCGCCCAACGAGATGATTGGAAGAATTGAAACGAAGTACCATATCACTGCAAAGATAAACTTGAGTTGTATTGAGGTTATCAAGGATTTCTTTAGAAATTTCTGTAGAAAAAGGAGCAAAACAAAAAAATATTAAGAAAATGGATTTAAAAAACAAAACAAATAAAGTATATTTTTTGTTTAAAAATAATGTAAAAAACAAAACAAAACTGTTTGAAAAGGATTTAAAAGAGAAAAACTGCCTTGCTTGGGTGCTTAAAATAAGTAATTACATTTTCTGGTGGTTTCAATTTCTGCTTCGACACGAGCAGTGCTGTCTCCTAAGACGACAGAGATAAGATTGTCTTCTCTCTTGATTTCTAGGATCTGTTTTGTTGGATTATTTTGAATTATTAAACTCGTCCGAAATAAATGAAAATTCAATATGTTTCTAACCTTAGCGAAGAATGATTAACCAATGCGAGTTTCAAGTAAGCTCTGAATACTGACAATGGGTTTAACAGAGTTTTAGTCAATGAGATTTCCACTGAAATTCTCAGAACCTATTGAGCTGATCTTAAAATAATAAAATAGAATAATTATTTATGGATGATTTCAAGCAAGATATTATCTCAAGTTAGAAAGATTCTATTTATTTACTGCTTCTGAGCTGAGATTAGCTGAAACAACTTAAGCTAAGAGATGGTATTTGCTGATCGAAAGAGATACAAGAACATCGTAGGTCTAACCTTCTACTAAATCTCCTTCTATTTGAACAAAACAAATTTTATAAATAAAATAATGAAATACTATAAAATGATATTCTCGTTACTCTCAGATGTGAAAGACAACTAACCAGTTGAATCAGCAAGAACACCTTAAGTTCCCTTGACTTCAATAGCCTTTGTAATTGCAAAAATTAACATGAATAAACTAAAACAAAAGGAAAGATTTGAATATCAATCCTCTAGTAAATTAAATTTTACTTTAGCAGTGAATGCCATGAGTTTATTGTTTTTCTTATAAAGCTATCTGCGCTTGGCTAGGTTAACCTCATGGAGTGAGGCGTATTGGATACCTATTAAATATTGTAATTTGTAAACTCATCTCCAACAAATATGACTAATTTATCTTACTCTTATCTGACATTGTTATTTTGTTGCTGACTGCTCTTCTTTCTCTTCTTTATTTTTTCAAAAATATCTTTTCTTTTTCTTTTAATTCGTATTTCTCAATATAAGAATTGATTTCTTCAAATAAACTCCTTCCTATGTGCTTTCTTTTTTTCAATTTTTCCTCCAGATTTATTTATGCGCTTTTTTTTCTTCCATTATCTCAATTTCTATGGAATAAAGTTTCTATTATTTTAACTTGCTGTCTTTCAGCCTCTTTGAATTTGTCGCTATTTGAATTACATCCATATTTATTTATTCAATTATTATTATATTATTATTCTTCAAGATTCTTTATTTTTTAATAATTTATGTTAAATTTTAAAACTAATTTTGTTTTTTGTTTAGTTAAAAATAATAATATTTTGTTCAATAAATAGGCTAAAAAGAATTCATTGATATAAGCATTTCTCTGCATTTTTGCTTAAATTAAACATAAAACAGAAATCTTAAACACTAAAATAGCTCTTCTTTAGATTTTGCCTCATATTTTTACAAAAAATAACAAACTATAAATTGAATTATTTTTCACATATGGAAACTCAATAAAAACAACTTTGCTTTCTTAGGACAGAGAAAATCGGTCTCTTCCCATATCTTGCAGAGTTTGTTCCAACTTACCATGAATGGATGCAAGACGAAGAGATCCTCTTTCTTACTGGCAGTGAACCACTTTCTATTGAAGAAGAACTTGAAAACTAGGCATCTTGGCTGAATGATAAGCAAAAATATACATTCATAATATTTAAACCTATCGAAGACAAAGAAGAACTTTAATTTTCAGCTTTTCCTTCTTACACTAAAGGATTCAAAATGGCAGGGGATATTAACCTATTCTTTCATCCATATATTGAGGAGAATGAAGCTGAAATTGATGTTATGATAGGAGAGAAATCAGCTAGATAGCAAGGATTAGCTAAAGCAGCAGTACTAATTATGATTGATTTTGGTAATGCTTTCTATAAAAAAACTAGGTTTATTGCAAAGATAAAAAAGGATAATGTTCCTTCAATCTCTCTTTTTAAGAAACTTGGGTTTTCATAGTTTGCAGAAATTGAATCTTTTGAAGAAGTGCATTTTGAATTAAACTACACACCTAGTCTCTCCGTCGATGAGTTCAAACTAAAATACCCAGATTTTCAGAATCTAGAAATATGAAATATCAAATTAGCAAATGCAAGTAGGATTTCTTACTATTAGTAAAAATATCTTTTTGGCGCCATTCAACAAAGTTAAATATGATTTTGTGTAATATGTTTGTAATTTCCCTATCTTTCTATTAAGTCAAGAAAGTTAATCTTTATTTAAACGTAAATCCTTAATTGAATTTATTTTATTTGGAAAACATTGTTGTTTGAATTGAGTTGAAATTTGATTTGCTAATTTTGAGTGGACAAATAGAAATATTTTCATGTAAATATTGCATTTCGAAGCTGATAGGATATTAACCTAAGAGAGCTCAATCTTATTGGTTGACAGGAGCCTTGACGTACTATATTGTTGAGCGGTTGGTTTCTTAATCAGTGTTGATTTAGAATTGTTACTTGAAAAAAGAAATAGAATAATTAAACAAGTTTAATAGAAGTAAAAAAAAGAGGATGTATTCTAAAATAATTGTTTTTACTTGGAAAACAGAGTAGAACCCGGGCTTTCCAATGGTGACGTAATGGAAATTCTTAGCGTTGACCTTGTTAGCAATGTTGGCAAACTGGACAATATCGTTAAGTTTGATTTCTTTATCTCTCTTTCTAATCTCGAAGTCAATGCTGCCAGATTCATCACCGATTCTTCCCTTGTAGAATTAGTATTGAAGCTCACTGTTTGCATGAGTTTCGGTAAAGATTTGTACTTCAAAGACCTGAAGTTTTAACAAGAAAATTAACATAATTAAGAATTATTCTATGGTATTTTTTTCTTACCTTG
>Ga0302271_10002204_pt1 | contig 17831 bp, 9 predicted proteins | sample III_Bog_N1_1_FD_198767 | JGI IMG/M metagenome (GOLD analysis project Ga0302271, IMG submission 198767) | Peat permafrost microbial communities from Stordalen Mire near Abisko, Sweden - III_Bog_N1_1 | ecosystem: Environmental > Terrestrial > Soil > Wetlands > Peat | place: Sweden: Abisko...
CTCTCTTAGTAAATTATTGAAAACCCAAACCTGTTTCAAAAAATATTTTTAATATCTTTCTCTTACAATTCCGATACTTAATCAGATTGAAGTGGCTGTGAATCTGCAATCTACGACACTGGTTTTCCTTCTAGCTCAAGTTACGCAGCTTAGAATGTACCTCGTTTTTCATCAAACAAATATTTCATCTATCTATTTGAGAAACTGATATTTGTGTGCAAAGTAGTTTTCACGTGTATTAGCTCTTCATAAAAGTGCTCGTTGTTTGCAGAGATAGCATGCACATGCGTAGCTTCAGAGATAGTCTTTGGATCATTAAATACCAACGATTAATACAAATTAGGCCAAAGTTTGCAGAGAATATACAACGTTCCTACAGTCAGCAAGCACAAAGTCACAAAGACATAATAGCTACTTTGGCTGCGCTGGAGAAGCTTAAAGCTTATCAGCTTGAGTTCACCTTCGACTTCGCTAGGAGCAATGTCGATGTACTGCTCGTTGTTGCTGCCTGTTTTTGTTGAAATCATTGGTACAGTTGTTTCTTCTCCTTCTTCCATCAAGAAATCTTGTAAGTTTGTTTCTTTTCACAAATAACCTTTTGTTTTGTTTAATTTACAACCTAAATCCAAATTTAAAGCTTGAAAAACTGTTATGGTATTCCCACTTTATAAAGGTATGTATCTGAGATAATTCAAGGAAATAACATTACTGGATTACCTTTTCATATCCTCAACTAATAAATAGGGTATTTATTTATTATTTTGATTTATGAAAAGCCAAAAATAAACTGCATACTTGTATCTTAAGTTTTTCTAATAATTCGTAGGAAGGTTACTTTTTTTACGAAATAATTGCATTTGCTAAATTAAGGTAAAATTCCTTCATTAAATCCAAATTTATTATGAGGAAATAATAAATCTTTTAATGCCCTTGGTTAAAGAAACTCTTCAATATTGCACAAAACAAAGGAAAAATAAATCAATTTTTATAATAAATTTCATGAATTGTAAAAGGGATACCTCTAAAATACTTAGGTCTTTATCCAACATGAAAAATACTTCATGAAATCATTAGTTTTAAGCTAAAATTAACTTTTTCACTCATTTGATTTTGTAATGTTACCTAAACACTTTGTCCTTTTTGTAAAACATGCATTTAAAATGATACTACAGTTGGCCCTTTTAATGCAGCAAGAGAGACTGAATTCATTGAATTATTTCAAGTAATTTCCTTGGATTTATTTTAAGCAAAACTAAAAGCACATACAACTGTCAACAACAGTGAAACTTTCATCTTTAAAATATTCTTTATTCCCTTTATGTGTTACTTTTGGAAACTTAACTGTATTTATATTGATAACACTGCAATCCAAGAAGTTTATCTGCTTTTCAAACAACTTTGAATTCAAAACACAAACCGAAAAACCACACATAATAAACCCATCAAAAATTATTTTGTATTTCCTTTACAAAACAAAACTAGCACATTTATTTGATCAACACTGTAGCGATTCTGAGTTTACACACCACACAGTAGCTCCTTTGCATCTAGAGATCCTTGATAGGGGAATAATAAGAGAATTCCATGAAATAATTACTGCTATTCTCAATGGGTTTCACTTTCACAGAATATTATTAACCTGGTAAAATATCATAATTTCCATCCTTATTCTTAGAAAGAAGGATGTATTGTGTTTCTAATTTAAGCACCTTAATTCTCTCATTAATGGAATCCATAAGATCATTGCAGAAATCTTGATACCATTAGAGATTTTCTTGTTTAAAAAAGACTTTCTTTGATTCTCTAATCTTGTTGTCGATCAATCTAAAAATAAAATTCTAAATTAAACTTCTAGTTGATTGTTAGTAGCCTTAGATATCTTCGGCATTTTCCTTGAGTCTAATTGCATGTTTCATATTCATTAAGTAAAACAAAGAAATTATATGGCATTCATCTTTGACAAAATAATACAAATCGCTGTGTTCGCACAATGCTTCAGGTAGATTCCCTGAATCCTAGGCTTTCTGTTGTATTAAGTTTTATTATTAGCTAACCTGATCATATTAGTCCTATTGATTAAACTCTTGCCACTAATTTTGATAAACGATATATTGATAAGGAGCTATCACTTATTAATTATTACTAGAACTTGCTCCATTTTTGTGGTTCAAATCGTTCTATTATCCTTTAAAAATAATACTATCATAAAGTTTTTAGGCATTTTTAAGCTCACAAGTGTCTTCTCTGTCAGTGATTTAAAAATATATACTCATGAAATAACCATTAGCTCTGCTTTCATTATTTTTTAAACATTGAATATCTACTTAGATATCAATATTCTCCTCAAGAAAGTAATTATACCAACTTTTATCTTTTGGCTACATAATGTCAATTGTAACCATAAGTTTTCTTTAAACTTCTTGCATGAGATCTCTTGTATCCTGCTCGAGCAATTAGCTTATTTCCTCATTTATTACTATTGGTTGCTCAAAATTTTCTAAGGGCTTATTCTAAGGCAGTATCTCAATAAGAAACCAACCAATCTTTCCAAATACATCAGCATATTCTTTGCTTGATTCAAAACTTTTAAAGCTATCGAATTGTCTCAGCTTGTGTAAAGCTGCAAGTAATTCTTTTGGGTTAGATACGTTAAACAGCTGGTTATTTGAGTCCGCCTGATTCCTCGATTGATAATTTTTCACAATGGTCTTTAGAGACTAGTAAAAATCGTAATTCTCCCAACAAAGCCAAACCAACGAGATAATAACTATGTCAGAAAAGAATTGAAATTTAGATTTAAGATTATTTTCACAGGCTTGCTAAGAATTAAGTTTAATTTATAAAACCTCCTTTCTTTCATTCATAAAAGTGTATGGTTTTTAATTGACCAAATTAGATCGACTTATCAGCAGTGCTTTGTTGAGAGACTCTGAAAGATTGTTCTAATCCTACTGTATCTCATCCTACAGTCTCTTAAACTCTATTAAGAAGGATTATTTACCATTTTTAATCTCCTAATCATTAATAAAACAATCGAATTTTTGTATTTCCTTGTATTCATTGGGTTTGAGAGTCGAAATTGATATTCCATTAACTGGCTTATGTTCAATATCAATTATTAATCTTTTTTAAAACATCTCCTCCAATTCACTGTATTCCTTCCATTTTATTAATTTCTTCTTACCACTAGTAATATCTAGGATCATTTCCTAAATGATATTTATGTCCTTCATATTGTCTTTTATTTCTCCTAAAAGTTCGTCAAAGAAAAAGCTGTCGATTAAATACACAATTTTATTGTAATTTTGGTTTTATTAGTCTTATGGAAGCAAATAACAGTTTATCCTATGCTGAATATTCATTAAAACAACCAAGCTGATCACTTATTCAGCTGAAGATGTAGTAAAACTGTTTGGATTATCAGAATTGAAGGAAACTAAACCTAGGGATATGATCTATTTTTGAAGCTAATTTCTATTTGAATAAAAGCAAATTTCTCTATCTTTTCTTGAATTTTTGGATTTTTTTTCTTTTTCCTGCATATCGATGAGTATGAATATGCTCTGATGATTAATCATTTTCTTTCCCAAGTAGTTAATCTACTTAAAGTTTAGCTAGTTCAATTTCAAAACAATATTAATTTCAAGAGCATTTTCTAACTTCTCAAGTCGTTTTTTCATGCACTCTTCATAATTTTCTTCAGTAATAATAATCTCTTTGTATGTTTAATCAAATTTTTAAGCTGATTCAATGAAATATAATATCATTTCTAACTTTTCTTTCAGTTGATGTTAACCGCTTGAATAGGCATCCCTCTTAGTTTCATAGGCTCCAATTACTTCTTTCATGCCTTGTAATTTTTTTTAATTCAATTATTATTCAGTCATAAAACTAAACCCCTTTTCTAATGCTTTCAGAATTTTATCTTTATTGTCTTGTTTGATGAATGAAATCAGGGCGTATGCTTCTATTTTGATTGGAATTTTCTTCCGTTCTTATTTCTTAGTGTTAATTGAATATGTTTAGCATGGATACTTTCTGAGTTATGAAGGAATCATCGTCTGTAGCTAATCACATGCAACATCAACTAATTTGAACTTTTTTTCTTTTTTTAAAATGTAATTCTTTGATTTTTCAACATTATCGGAGATTTACTTTGAATATTATTCAATGCCTTAAGAAGTTTCCATGTTATTCGCTGCGTTGAACTTATTTTTCTACTCACTTCGTTTCCAATGCCTTTGTGTTGCTCTCTCTTAATTTTTATCTGAAATTATTGATTAAAAAGTATTACTTCAAGAGAATAGGAAGTATTTAATTGCTTTGCATTTTCTTGAATTAATTTTTAGAATTTCAATGAAGATTTCAATTTTCCTAATCTCCCAGTGTTATTTTTAAAACCTCAAGATAATATCCTTTGAAGAAGAGAGAGGATTGATTGCTTAATGAATAGGTATGTGATACTTTGAAGATTTCACATAAAACTAACTAATATTTATTTTCTTTTCTGCCTTTTATTTTTCTCTTTTCTTATTTAATCTTTTTATTTCGTTTTAGAGAATAAAAGCGTCCTAAAATGAAATTATTGAATACAGAAATTTTCTATTTGTAGTTTGTTGCCATCTTAACTTCTTTGCATATCTTGCCAGCTTTGTTGCTGTTTAGAATTGTACAAGAAAACATACTTTACTTTGATATTTCAATTTAAACCCCCCATTAATATTCAGCATTTTTATTAGCAAAGATGCCCAAGAAAAATATTGTTAGCTGTTAATAAGGAGAAAGTGCTTAAAATAGAAACAATTCTGTATGATTTGGGAATGAAAAAATTAACCAAAAATACAGCAAAATGAATGATTAGTTTGTTAATAGTTCAAAAATTGGTGTATTTTGAGAAGTTATAAAAACTGATTTGAGATAATAAAATTAATAATTAAGGCGACATAATCCATCCCTCCTCCCCATTTGAAATTATCCATGAAGCCATTCACAGGTACACAACGACTCAGCGAAAGTTCTGACAAAGTGACAATGTTGCAGTTTAAAGCAACTACGGATTTACACAATTCACTCATGAAAGAAAGAAAAAAGAGTGATTCCTCTCGGGTGTTTGTGAACACAGGGAAGGAATTGTTGAAGCAAGCTAGGATTGAGAAGATGAATGAGCGGTTGAATCCAATTAAGGACATAACTATTGAAAGTGAAGTGATTGCTTTGTCAAATTACGCTAAGCCATTTACTCATCCTCGAACTTAGGAAATGATAAAGAAACAAAGGGAATCTCGCAGGGAAAAACATATCAAGACGCTGAATGACTTTGAGAAATGGACAGAATCGCTAGCTAAAGATGCTATTGACAACTACGCTGAAATTAAAGAAGATATTGAAGGCTATTTCGTTCAACACGACAAAGAATTAAATTAATATTTTGATAAATTTTCTGATTAAGCGCTCCTCAGCAGAGAGAAGGACTTGCTTGATGAGATCAACGAGATTGTTGTTGTAAGAAGAAAAAAAATAATTGGAAAAATTTGGTTTTCGTTTTGAAGTGTGGGGGATAAGGGAGAGAGAATCAAATAGGCTCAGGAAAAGAGAAGGATTTTAACTTCAAGAGAAATGAGGAATTTGATCAATGATCCATGTGTTGTTTTTGTTTCATTCTTCTTTTGATTTGCAGGATTGTGGCTAAAAGAAAGAAAGCAAAGTGGATAATTTAGATTGCAAACTGGAAGATCTCGAAAAGGAAAGAGAAAAGAATCTAAGTTTCTTCTGCGATAAACTTGAGTTCACTCTGATCGACATTGCGTTCGACTTAGAGCCCCAAGTAAAAGCCTTTGTTGATGTAAGGAAAATAGATTTTTGATTGTTTTTTGTTAGAATCTGTATGTACAATAAAAAAAATTTAAATATTTTTGTAGGAAAAAAGAAAGGAATTCGTTGAAATTGTTGCAGATAAAAGAATCGAAAATGATTAATATATGGAGAAAATCAAATAGCAATAGAAGGAAGCATTCGAAGTAAGCAATTATTCACTCAGATAAGAAAAAATGAATATTTTTATGGCAATTTCTCTAACAAACAAAAAAATTTATTTCCTTAGGCATTTGTGGTAAGATAGCATGAAGTTGAAAAACGTTGGAAGAAGTTAAAGCACGATGAAGCATTTGTAGAGTTTTAGAGACACATCAAAGAAATGGAATTTGTTAACCCTGACAATAGAAAAGTTCTGTATGCTGAAGTGAAAGCTTAGCATCTTGAAATATTTGGTTAACGAATGAAATTCTTAGATAAACTTGGAGCACTTGATATTATTAATCTCAGTAAATCATATTGTGACAAATGGCTAGATGAAATCAAGAATTACAATGATCACGCGAATGAAACTCTCGATGTGTGCTTTAAGAAACTCGTGAAAGAAAGTGATGAAGCAAAATAACATTGCTTAGATCGAATTGGAAAACTCAAAGCGAGATTAGAGTAATTTTTAATTGATTACAATTGAAACAAAAATAGGATGAGTTTGCGTGGTTATTAGTGTTTAATTGAGTTGAAAGTAATATTGATATTTGTTGATAGATATGTTGGTCACTTAGATGAAGCTGATTTGGAGAAACTAATTGAGACGGAATGCATATCGATTTCAAATAAACTTTATTCAGACAGTCGATATTTGCTTGATTAGGCGATGAAGTTTGTTGATGAGAGAGACTTCAAATAAAATGAATTAGCTTAGAATATTGGGAAATTCTTTTTGAAAATTAGTGAGAAAAGTGATGATAACAAGCGAAATGCACATAAAATGAACTTTGATTACGAATTGAAGAAAGCTAATCTCGCAGATGAAAACGATGACGCGTTATTCAAGCAGAATGAAGAATTTGAAGCGATTAAAGTTGAAATGAAGCAAGCCTTGCATCATCCGAAGCTCAATGAAGTGCTGGAGAAATGTTTTGCGAAAATCGATGAGATCGAAAAAGAATACAGAGATTTTCATGATAAAAATATTAGCTTATCAAAGGAGCATCCCTCTTTCATAGATGCTTTGTATTTAAGCTTTGAGAAGGCCATTTCAGAGATATTTGAGTTGCATGATATATCGAAAAAGAAGGAATTCGAGGATAGAAATCTGAAAAGAGCTACTGAAAAAGCTGAAAAGTTAATGGGTAAATTAGAATTTTAACCAGACAAAGTATCTTATTGATCAAATAATTAATTTTTTGTTTTTTTTATCAGCTCGAGAGGATAAGATTAAGGAGATAGAAGAATATAAGGTGAATTAGGAAGCAGCTGGAGGCAAGAAAGGTGCTAAAAAGCCTGCCCCCAAGAAAGCTGCAGATCCTAAGAAGGCAGTTTCAGAATAAGAAGCAAGACTTAAGGCTGCTCTTGATTAAGTGGGAATTGAGCCTGTAGAGCTCTTCACTTCAGTAAAAGGGACTAATTATGTTGTTGCGTTTACAACGGAAGAAATATCGAAAAGTAATCTAAGATATTTTGAATGAATTCTGATTATTTTAACGAAATTTATGATTATTTTGTATTTAAGGACTCTATGAGATTGAAGAGGAGGAAAAGAACCCAGCAGCTCCAGTGGAAGAAGAAAAAAAACCAGAGGTTGTCGCACCAGCTCCAGTTGTGGAACCTCCAAAAGTTGATAACAAAAAGGGAGGTAAAGCTGAACCTCCAAAAGGCGCAAAAGCTCCCGAACCAATTCCTCCTCCAGTTGAAGAGATTCCTGTGCTTGAAGAAGAGATCCCTCCTGTACCTGTTGATTATAAGGCTGATTCTCCTGTTGATCCAGAAGGTCAATTTGTGCTAGATGTAAGAGGTTATTTTGAATATTACAGATAATTTAAGAGTTATCGTTATCTGCGAATTTGATTATTTTTGTTGAATCATATTTAATTGTTTAGAAAAATGTCATTGTCGAATTACCATTCGTCATCAGTATGATCGAAAGCTTAAAAAAGAAGCTTTATGACTATATAGGAGTTATCTAATAGGACGCTGAGGATCAGGCCAAGATATCTGATAAAGATTTCGTAAACAAAAATGGTCTTTTTTTACTTCTGCCAAAAAAAAATCGAAAAATTTATTTATTTTTTATTCGGTTTATAAATGAAAAAAGATAGAAAATTCCATATTGATCCTCGATGAGCGATTGAAAGTTCATTATCCTTTGAAAGGCAAAATGGAAGTTGAAATCTATCAAGTTAGATCAGCGTAGATTACAATTCACAAAAAAAGATATGAACGGCATGCCAGAACATCAATTGATAAAATAGATCTGTAAACTGAGCATTTCAACTTCCTCATGGAATAAGCGTTCGAAGATCTTTAAGAACATGAAACATAGCAGAAAGACTATAAAGACTAACTCCCAACAGCGACTACATTAGCTAAACTTTAAGGAATTCAGAATCATATCAAAGAAAATGCATTCTAATTTGGAGAAAGTAATAAATTTTGGAAAACAACTTTAATATGAAAATACAAAGGCTAATGATTTCCTACTTGGTTATTTGCTTTTTTAGAAATCAGTGATCTTGTCGAGAAGCTAACTGGGTTAGCTTAAGCTGAAGTCGATTTTCTCCTGTAGAAAAATAGAACTTATATCAAAGAAAGCAAATTATTTGCAGATGGCGGAGAATATTCAGAAGCTGAAGTTCAGTGGTATGAAACTATGATGAAGGAAATAGACGATTAGCTAACAAGATAAAAAGAACAAAGGCTTGCTAGAATTCTAGAGATTTCCAAGCATCTCACTTAAAAGAAAGCAGAATTATTGGATTCGTTCGAGAAACAGTATGTCATTTCAATCGAAGAACTAGCTGCTAAAGTAATAATTTATTATTAATAAAAAAATATTTTCCCTTCGAAGAGTTTTATGTGAAAAAAATCTTAATTTGGCTTTAAAAAGGATGGTACAGGAAAGAAATACGGTCGTCCTAGGCGATATGTTCAGGAGCGTATGCGAACAGAAATGACAAAATGTGAGAAAGCACAAGATTCGGTCAATGAGTAAATTAACAAAAAAATGAAAATTATCAAGCAATATTTAGTTGATTTTGAGCATTGAGTCTCATTTTATTATATTTTTTCTATTTAAAAATAACACAGATCACTTCAGAAACTAAAAGAAATGTACGATGAATACAAATAAAGCTCAGCAAACTAAGATTTTAATCTCGAAGAAGCTCAAAAAAAGGATAAACGAGACGTATTTGCAATGCGAGTTAGACAAGTTCTTATGACTGTCCGTACATGCATTGGGAGATATGCAATCCACATTGAAGCGATAAAGCCAGATTCTGCAATGTAGGAGATGCCTCGAGTTACATATATTGAAAACAAATACGATTGTGTATTAGATCCCAGTGAAGTTGATCTAGATAATATATGGAAGGAGGCAGAATTAGAGCATATTGGGCCACTTTTCTTTTAAAAAGAACCATTTAAATTTTCTGAATGGGTTGGAGAAATCGAGAAAAACACAATTTTAGAGTCGTAAAAGATTTACATCGGTGACAAAGCGAAGTTCCTAACTGGAGCTGATAAAACACCGGATTACCTTAGGACTTACATAGTAGGGAATAGGAGAAACGCTGAAGAATTCAGAATTGCTTCTTGCAGGAATTTGAGAAATTCCTGTGAAGAACTCTCTTCAATATCAGCGAATATCTCTGAAATGATTCTCAGCTCGTTTTATATTCGCTCCTAAACGTTCATTTCTTTCACAGGTAATTTAAAAATTTCTTGCTTTGTTTAAACTGTTGTTTACTACTGCTAATGTTTTACAAAAAAACAATTTCTAGCTCCTACAATAACAAGCTTATTTATTTTTATTTGATTTTTCTTTCTGCTAAGACGATAAAATCATGGGAGATTTCACTAAACAAAAGGAGGAACATTCCTTACTTAAACAAGCCCACATGATTAAGCTCAGACCAAATCTTTCCAACCCTTAATGCAGACCAGAGCTCAAAGCACTTGTTGACAAGGAAAAAGCGCGTATCACGTTGTTTTTCGATCTCTAGAAATAATTCTAAGAATAACTTCTTAGCTTTCGATTTGTTGAAACAAACGAATTCTTTAAAGGATTCCTCAACCATTATGAGTTCCTATTGACTTATTATGACTCAGAGCTTCTTTTCGAAGATTTCAAAAAACTACCTGGAGGTACACATTAAAATACTGTTTTAGTTTTTAGTCAATTTTTTTCACCATCTTATTTATTATCAAGAATAATCAACCACTTTCAACTGATTCCTTGTTCTTTTTAACTCCAAAATAGATGATGATATTCAGAAGAAACATGAAAACGTGAAAGTACTATTAAGAATGAAATAAAAAGGCCCAGTTATTGACACAAGTAGTGAAAGATCCCTTTCAAAAACATGGGATGGTCTACCTCTTCTTTCGTTCTGCTTTGATGATAGAAAAATAGAGTATAAGTTAACTCAAGCAATCACAGAAGATGATAAAGCCAAAGGTGGTAAAAAAGATGCTAAAAAAGACGCTAAGAAACCCCCACCTCCTCCAGCAGCAAAGGGAGGTAAAAACGATAAGGCTTCTGAACCAGTTCCTGAAGATAATTTAGCGAATACAAAAGCAATCAAGTCGTTCAAGACATATAGACAAAAAAGTGCAAGTAGCTTGAGACATAAAATTTATGAAGAAACTAAGAAACAGTTTGATGCTCGTATTAGTGAAATCAAGGGTTACTTCTTGAACGTCGAAAATGAAGAGTATAAATTTGAATTCAAATGGGAACAAAACGTAGCATCTCTCAATAATCTTCCATCTTGATATTCTTGAAATATTGCATTTTGTTTATGAATATTTTTATAATTTTTCAACTAAACAAGAATACTAACTTTTGCTTGGAATTTTACAAAATTTTATTCGTAAAAAGAAATCCAGAAGTTATTATATTATCTAGCCAAACTCAAACTTTGTTTTTAACATTTTGAATGAGCATCTCCTCAATAACCTTTTTCAATAGTTGCCTTCTTTGCTCTTTTAGTATCTGCTTCTTAGTATCGATCTTCTCCACGAAATATTCGGGGAAATCTGCAGAAAAATAGAACAAAGAAAACACTTTAATTCTTGGTGTACTAATAAAACAAGATATTTCTTACTTTGTAACATGATCTTTCTGCTTGCATCATTGAGAACTTTATCAGATGGGAGGTTATATCCAAATCTTCCTTTCGTTGTAACAGTCAGCTTTTCTTTTATCTCAGGGAGCTGTTTTATCAAAAAATAACATAAATATTAAACAAAATATCCAAGTGTTTTTTTCTTGTAAAAAGTGATTTTTTTAAAATGAATTGTTTCCTTTCTACCTGCTAATTTCTGAGCAAGCTATTTAAATGTAAGTTATCATTGAACTCTTTGATAGTATGAAGATTAGGACTAGTCTGATTAGGGTTGAAGTTGAGTTTGATTTCTTTCTCAAATGTTTTAGTTTGTAGTCCTTCGAGCTTTGAAAACATCGTGTCGATGCTGTGAAGTCTCTTTTGTTCAAGCGTTGAGAACGTATTAAAAGCACTTTATTAGAGAGGTGAAATCGATTAGAAACCACATGTTTTTTCACTGAAACTCTTCACTTTCTCAGTGTATCTCTTGTGATTTATTACTTCATCCACTCGCATTGAGCCTATTGAAGTTAAGGGAGAAAGAAATAAATTGTAAGGATTTTATTAAAGGATTTGCTCATATTTTTGAGCCAAAACTTAAGTTGAAAAGGATTTTATTAATTACTCTTCGTACGACCTTCAGCTATTTCCTTATCTTATTGTTCCTTCTGTTAAGCACAAAAATAACAAAAAATTGTTCTTTTTACTGTGTAGAATCACTATAAATTAAGCTATTTTCACTCTCTTTTCTCATTTTTCTTTAGATTTTATCTTCCTTCGCTTATTTATTAACTTATGCATCATATTTTACCTTTTACTTTTCTTCTTTGACAGACTGATTGTGATTTAGAGTATTCAGTAGATTCTTCCTTTATGTATTTGCTAATTCAGAGTCTTATCTATTCGAGAAGCTAAGTGGTAGAGCTGTTGCTTTTTCTCCAGAATACTCATAAGTCGAAGAGTTCATAGGATTTATTAGTTTCACAGCACTTTATATTTTCTTGATTTAACTGCGTTTTTCTCGATTTAATGAGAACTCTGAGAGCTAATTGGTGTATGGTTAAGTCCTTGGTTTAGGGAATTAAGAATATCCTTGAAACTTATCGTTTTAAGGAGTGTACAAGGATTTATTTGGTCTATATCCTTCAGAAGGTACTGCAAAAGGCATGTACTATGGATCCTAATGTTAAAGTAATAGTAATTAAGAAGTTAAAATAGCAATGCTAGGCACTTTCAAGATCATAAAAGCACAAATTATTTTACCCCTTTTGCAGCATCAACCCTTTATTGAAAATTGACTTATCCAGTGAGGTCAGCATTGAACTTTTTAATATATTCTCCTGTTTTATTGACTCTTTTCTTCTCACCTGTAACGTTGTTCAATACATAATACTTTCCAGTGTCCATGTCGAACCTATGTCATTGAAATCAACCAAACATGCAGTTTATCTTCCAACAGCTCTTTGGCAGTGAATATTAATTTACCAAAGAGACACAGATTCAGCATCTTTTTTCTTATCTCCCTTAATATTTTAATGATTTTTCTCCATTCTTCTAGGGTATTTCCTTAGTCACTTCTTATTTTTTTTTGTCCCCCTGACAGCAACGATCGCGCAACAAACTAATAACTATAAAATACAACTTTCTTTCTTGAAAATTAATTATGTTTCTTTATTGAAAACACATCTATTAATTCTTTCAAACATTAGAAAATATTAATAAAGGTGCTTACTTAGTAAAAAAAACAAGAAATAAAAATGAAATAATATGCCAAAAAAAGGTGAAGTATTTATTTAGCAATTTTAGGATTTATCGCAAAACGCAATCGTTGGAAATATCATTTTGGAAAGCAAAAGTTCGCCATTTCTGAGTATCTAGCTCTTCAGTGAATAAATCCCGTTTTGTTTAATTATTCTTTTCTGCTGAGATTCAAATCAAAAATAACCAATTCTTAAAACACTACCCACAAATCTAAGCAGATATTAACAAAACAGAAACTACAATAATGGGTAACAAAGAATCTGTTGATCATCATGTAACAATAATTACCATTAGATTTGATAGCTGATATTACCATCATGTTCTTCATTGGTTTCCAACCAATATTTTTTAATTTCTTTCTCCTTAAGATACTGCTTTATGGTTAGCAAGGACATGGCAAAACAAACTTCCTTTATGATAATTTCTTGAATGGAAGTAAAGTTTTATCAATCTATCTATCTCTTTTCCGATCAATATTTCCCATTTCCATCAAGGATAACCCTGCTGTTTCAACCTATTCTTGATGCATTTCTTTGGTTTTCAATAGAATGGGATGAAGAACAATAAAAAGTTGAATCATCTCTTGGCTATAATTTTGAGATTCTAAAAGTCATCCCTGATTAGAAATATGGAGTGTGGGACATATCTGGAAATCCACAAGTACAATCAAGATGATTTTATTGTTGATATGCTCTTGATAGATCAACTAATGTCTGATTTTTTTATACAATATTTTGAATAGTTCGTTGACCTACATGATCATTTTCTCAAAACAATTCCGTTCACTGGAATACTCTATATTCTTTAGCCAGCTTATTTTAATGGGTTTCTTGTGGAGGATAAAATGAAATAGATAGGAATAGCAAGGGAGTAAATACACTATTTAGCGAATCATTGCAAGAGAGCCAACAAATTCATGATCATAATACTTAACGTAAGTATTTTTCTTTGATTGTTTCAATCATACTCCCTTTTAGCAGGAGAATAGATTCTCCAATAATAGAGAGTTAAATACAAACTTTTTTTTCTTCTGCAGATTGATGAAGAGAAACTGGTTCCAAATGGCATCTTTGAAGTCCCACCAGAGAAATTTACAGACATCATCGAAGAGATGTCAGAACTGTTGAAATTTTCATAAATTCCTCTGAATCACAAGGATATCTCCATAATTGAAAGAGGAAATTACATTAAATTATGGGAGAGAGTTGCTTAGCTAATTGCCCAAATCAAGAAATGAGAAAATCGCGGAAATGAAATAAGAATGGAAATGCAGAAAAAAAAAGAATTAGATGTAAAAGCAGCAGGAAAATGAAGAGAAAAGAATTAGATTCATAGATGTTATTTTTTATGGAGTTTCAAGTATTCTGTAAATACTATCTACATAGCATCTAACCTTCTAAGGTTTGTAATGTGTAATTTTTATACTTTTCACTGGGAAAACATTCTCTTTTTTGTTTAATTTCGTGATAATATTTCTACTATTTTTGGTTGTTTTTTAGAAAGAAAAATTGATTAACTAAAAAAACAAAGATATTCTTTTTCTAACTCTCTTCCCTTTGTTATTTCCTGCACGAATATTCTGCTTATTTGCTTATGTATTTGTTTTAATTTTCGCACTGGACCTATTTCTCCCCCAGATAAGACGCCCACACATATAAAAACTAATAATCTCTCTCGTGTGCCTTATTTTTTATAACAATTTTTTTAATCCATTTCAAGCCTATGAAACTCTTCATCTCCTCCATCTTTGTTTGCTGTCTTTGATTCAGACACTAATGACAAGACCTCCTCAAATACCCAAAAGTACTTTCCATAATCATAAATCCAAACCTTGAACAACATAACTTCAAAAATTCGAATAGTACTTTTATTTAGCAAACAAAAACAACACTAGAATACTTTCACCCTCTCAACTATTCATTCATTTAATGCTAATGAATAGACTAACTCTCCATTGAGAGAGATTAGAAATATCTAATGGAACATATTATTTCTCAAAAAACTTAATTTATTATTGTTATTCTTGGTTTTTCCTGAAAAAAATCCAACCAAATAAAGCAAAAAACAAAACTATCAATCCTACCATGGGATCAAACCAATCTTCTCCGAGAGTAAACAGATACCATGATCATCTTCCTCAGTAAAGTCATCATGCTTCATTAGGAAATAGCTTTCATCAAGCAGCTTCAATATGTCATTAAGAAACTAACTAAAGTCCATAAAGTCAATAAAATTGCCTACATAATTCACAGGAGCCTTAACAACAACAACATAGCCGTCAATCGCTAGAATGCCAGTACCTCAAGCAGCAATACGATTAATATTAACAGTAACTTCTGTAATAGTAACAGCAGCAGCAATCCATCGAACAATATCAGCAACATCCTTACCAACAATAGTTATACGAATAGTAACAGTAGTATTTATAGTAATAGTATGAATAATAGCAGCATTTAGGCTAGCATCACTACTAGTTATAGAGCTAACTGTCTAAAACGCAACAGTTTTTAAGCCCTCCGTAAAGCAACAACTATTCCAATAACTCAATGGAAAAAGCTTCTAGAAGTCCAAGTTCTGTGTTTTTCCAAGGAAATACTCCTAGCAATTAGCACTCCAATTCACAGTCATTAAGTTGCTCTAATAAATCAAGATAACCTGTAATTCATTGGAAAAATGGTTATTTATTAAAATAGTAGATAGAGAATTGTTATACTTTTTAACTTTCTACTTATTTTTGGATTAACAAAATCAGGTGGAAACACCTTAGAGATGCCCTCCTTTGGATCTAAAGCCTCCTTAGAAGTCTTCAAGGACTAATTTAAAGAAATACTCAGAAATGTTCTTAGAATCGAATCAAGCCAAAATAGATGCTTACCATCCACGGTTTAGTTAGTTTCAATAAAGTAAAAAAAGTAATCATTTTCAAATTAAACAGATTGTAAAGCATTGATTTTAATTGCCTTCCCATAGATAATCTCATATCCTCAAAACAAACCAAAAAAAATCAATATTTTAACAATTACAGAGTTTATTTTAAAGATTATTTGATTTCCTTTTAAATGCAATTTGCTGGATGCCATAATTTATTGATTTCTCTGATAATTTTCAAAGCTAACCCAAAGATAGAATACAGTTCTTAGGATGATAACTGTTAAAATAGCAATACAGATAAATTCGAAGTTGAATGCGACATCAAACCAGTAAGAGAATGATAATAATAAGAGAATACTATTTAATAGTTTCTATTTTCTTTTTGATATTTATTTCTCATATTTTTTTTTGTATGGCTGTCGTATTTCCGTGGCAGTTTGCAAAAAAGATAAACACTCCATAAATCAAATGGGGTGGACTCTTGCCTCTTATTTCTGAGAAGATTAACTGCAAACTCAAGTAATTATTCACAAATTTCTTAGATTTCAGCTTAATTTCTTTATGTTCTTACCAACAACTTTGAAATCCAATACCAGCTTTAAATCACCTACTGCATATAGCCGACAAAACAATTTGGTTGCTTTTAGCAAGCCTTCAACTCCAATCGAAAGCAAAATCTAGTGGGAATAGGGTCAAAAGTAAAACAAAAATAGTTTAAAGTAAGTATTTTTATTGCTCATTTGCTTTTTAACTTTAATATCACTAAGACTTTAGCAACATTCTTCTGAAGAATTAGAAGAAAAAGAATATGAATAAGCAGGTAAAGGAATAAAAGAATAACAATCATGTGATTGGTGTAAACCCAATTATGTACCTCCAAGAGGGCCTTCGATGAAATAAAGAATCTTTGACAAATTGCACCCTTCCAGAAAATCAAATGTTAACCTAAAATAGAAGTCGAAAGAGCAAAAGACTTCTTCTAAAAAACCTAGCAAAACTAAGGAACCTTCCAAACCTAGGAAAAACTGTGACAATGAAGAAGATGATTACGATGAGTCTCCAACGAATATGTCTTCCCACAGTCTACAACCAAAACAGGCATCATTGATCTCCCCATTTACTGCTGAACCGCTTTTAAACACGAACATTATCTCCCCAGGTTAATAAATCCATGAAACACATAAACTGCCAAGTAACAAAATATTGAATTCTTCCCTTTTATTTTACTTGACATTCTTTGATCTTGCACTACAAATAAAAATATTTTATGCATAAAATAATGCCATTTTCCTCTTCAAAAAAAGATCAGAAATTACCTCAATAAGCTAAAGGCAATTGCTCTTCCAACTAAATTGAAGAGACTTTTGCTTTGAAAGCTAATTCTAGGAGAACAAAGATTCAATATGAAAGGAGCTTACATAATCAATTAAAACGACCAGTTATCAGAAAATCACCCACAAAAAGGTAGAGAGCAGATTTTTGATGAGTTTCAAAAAATGGGGGGATTTTTATTGTTTTGTGAAGTTTTATAGGAATTTGTTCACCAGAAAAAGATATCAAAGATCAACATCAGAACTTAAACTGGAGAAACAGAAGAAAAATTATAATTGGGAAATCTCCTGAGGGAGGAGTTAGATAAGAAAAGTCAAATGATAATCGCTGTATGGGCACTCCAAACAGGTCTTCAAAAAAGTAATCGTAAGAGGATATTTCTGGATAAATAAAAAACAACCCAGAGAATTTCGATTTGAGATCGCAAAACACCAACCTTAGGAAAGCACATAACAAATAGCTTATGGAAAAGACGTTTTCGAATTCTGTCAGCAAAGAAAAAAAATCAACTTGTAAGAAAAATGCCTGAAATATTTACAAGTAAATTAGTTTGATTAACTTTAGATAGTGATGCCCTTTTGAGAAAACTCATAGATTTGCAAATGAATTATACTGCGATTCAGTTAAATCGTTGTTGCTGCATTTGTTTATTTCAATTTAAAATAAGAATTTTTATAATCAAACATCCCAAATAATATGTTAGTTAAGAAGGGGTTGGGGTTGGGGTTG
>Ga0302271_10002207_pt1 | contig 17810 bp, 13 predicted proteins | sample III_Bog_N1_1_FD_198767 | JGI IMG/M metagenome (GOLD analysis project Ga0302271, IMG submission 198767) | Peat permafrost microbial communities from Stordalen Mire near Abisko, Sweden - III_Bog_N1_1 | ecosystem: Environmental > Terrestrial > Soil > Wetlands > Peat | place: Sweden: Abisko...
TTACAAAGAGGAAAACCTAAATTTTCACGTTGTTTTACATAAAGATGAGCAACAGCTGACGCCATAGTTCTCACTCGGTTGATATAATTTATACGTTCATCCTTACTTATAACCCCACGAGCATCCAATAAATTGAATGTATGTGAGCACTTAAGAACATAATCATAAGCAGGTAAAACTAATTCTGCATTTATACAATTATCAACTTCTTTTTGGTAAATATCAAAAAGGCTAAATAATGCTTTGCCATTTGAATATTCAAAGTTATATTTTGACTGTTCAATTTCATTTTGTAGATAAATGTCACCATATTTTAGAGAATCATTCCAATTAATATCAAAAACTGATTCCTTATTTTGCAAATACATAGCAATACGTTCTAAACCATAAGTTATTTCTAAAGCTACTGGTTTAACTTCAATACCACCAACTTGTTGGAAATAAGTAAACTGAGTAACTTCCATACCGTCAAGCCAGACTTCCCAGCCAACACCAGCAGCGCCCAATGTAGGAGATTCCCAATTATCTTCCACGAATCTTACATCGTGTTTAGACAAATCTATGCCCATAGCCTCAAGACTTTTCAAATAAAGTTCTTGAGCATTATCTGGAGATGGTTTCAAAATAGCCTGATATTGAAAATAGTGACCAAGTCTATTTGGATTTTCGCCATATCTTGCATCAGTAGGACGTCTACAAGGTTCAACCATTGCAACAGACCAAGGTTCAGGCCCTAATGCTCTTAAGAAAGTAGCAGGGTTCATAGTAGAAGCACCTTTTTCTATATCATAAGGTTGTTGAACAATACACCCTTGGTTTGCCCAGAATGCTGATAAATTTAATATTAAATCTTGGAAATTAAGTCCCATAAGCTATATACTTCTAACATTGTAATAATTACACTTGTTAATTATCTAATAAACATTAAAAAAAATCAATCTAATTGTTGACAATGGTGTTTACAGTTAGATATAATTTAAACATAGGAATAAGAAGGAGTGAGATTATGACAGAGTATGTATTTTTAGATGGTAAATACATTGAATCAGAGAAAGCAATGATACCCGTAAGAACGCACGCATTTTTATATGGGACAGGCGTATTTGAAGGGATTAGAGCATACTACAATGAAGAAGATGGACAAATGTACGCTTTCAGAATGAAAGAACATTATGAAAGAATGCTAAGAAGTGGAAAAGTTATGTGGATGGAAAGTCCATACACAATAGAAGAATATTGTGACATCACTAAAGAACTCCTAAGAAAAAATAATTACAAGCAAAATGCATACATAAGACCAACATTGTATAAATCAGCAATAAAAGTAGGACCTGCCCTATATGATAATACAGATTCTTTTGTACTATTTACAACGCCATTAAATGATTACTATGATGCAAATAAGGGATTAAAATTATGTGTATCTAATTGGAGAAGATCGAGCGATAACGCAATCCCACCTAGAGCAAAAATAACAGGAGCATACGCAAATGCTTCCTTAATCAAAACAGATGCACACTTCGCAGGTTTTGATGATGCGGTCGTTCTTAATGAACAAGGCAAAGTATCTGAAGGCTCAGCTATGAACTTATGTTTTGTCCAAGATGGAAAACTTATTACAACAAACACAACTAATGACATATTAGAGGGTATTACAAGAAATACCGTTCTTGAAATAGCAAAAGATCTAGGGATTGAGACAATCGAAAGAATTGTCGATAGAACAGAATTGTACTTGTTTGATGAAGTATTCTGCTGTGGAACAGGGGCACAAATTATGCCAATCTCATCCATTGACAATAGAAACATTGGAAATGGGGAAATAGGAAATGTTACAAAGAAGATTCAAAATCTATATTATGATATAGTCAAAGGTAAAGTAGAAAAATATAAACATTGGTGTACACCTATTTATGATTAGTTTTTTTGGTAAATGCGTTCAAAACTTATATATTTCTGTAAAATATATTTTTGCAGGAAGAATGAGATTTGAGCAAGTTATTGCGCAGGCAGCAGCTATAAGCTATGATTCATTACTAATATCATTAGTAATATCATTTGTTGCTGCAGCAGTAATAACGATACAAGTATCAAAACAATTTTTGATGAGTGGTGCTGACAGCTATGTAGGGGGAACCCTTACAATCATAATTATAAGAGAAATAGCACCTGCTTTTGTAGCATTATCAATAGGCGCAAGGGCAGGGACAGCAATTTCAGCAGAAATTGCAAATATGCAAGTAACCGAACAAGTTGATGCGATAAAAACTCTCAAAGTTGACCCTGTAGGATATTATTTTGCACCAAGAATTGTAGCCGGAGCATTCACGGTTCCAATGGTTACACTGATAGCTGAAGTTATTGGAATTTTGGGCGGAATGTTTGTTGCATACTTAACAATTGGACTTCACCCAAACAGATACATAAATTCTGTATGGTTATGGCTAAGTACTAGGGATTTTTATATCAGTATCTTTAAAGCATTTGTATATGGAATTATTATTACAACTGTATGCGCTACTCAAGGATATGAAACAAGAGGTGGAGCAAAAGATGTAGGGATTTCAACTACGCAAGCAGCAATAAAATCTACGATTTATATGCTTATCGCAGACTTCATGATTAATTTTATCTTCTACCTATAAACCTATGCCTTTTGAGGTTGTTCAGTCTTCTTACCTGGAGCGCCATCTGATTTTTCACCATTTGCATTCTCAATACCTTGAGTAACTAATGAAGCAAGATTAAGATCTCCAACTTGGAATCCTTGTGCCAAACTATTAATTTGAGTAGAAATAGCTCCATTTATTTGTTGTTGAGCAACTTGAGCTATTGACGCTTCTAATCCTTTTCCTTGAAGCATATTTGAAGCAATTCCACCGACAGCAGCACCTAGTTGAGTTCCTCTGAATCCAGTTGCTACACCATCAGCAACGCCATTTGCTACAACTCTAACCGCTTCACCAGAACCAAGTCCTAAAGTTCCAGCTGTTAAACCTGCGGCAATTCCGGGGGCTGCTGCAGTTGTAGTAGTATCTACAGCTCCTTCAACAGTTCCTGAAATTTGACCAGTCTTCAATGTTGCATTTCCTTTGGTAACATTACTAGTTATATTTCCAACAACGCTACTTATCAAACTATCTGCGCTAGAACTTACTTCACTAGACAATCCATCTTTAGCAACTTGTATATCATTTTGAGTTTGTTGCCCCGTTTGAACATCTTGAGTTTGAGCTTGTGATACCTCAGCAATTTGAGAATCATAAGTAGCTAGAATACCTAAATTTGTTTGATATTGTTGAATTAAATCTTGCAATTTAGAATTAGTATCAGATGAATTTCCAGTAGATGAACCCGGTTTAGAATTCGTTTGAGTTTTTGATTGTGATTTACCTACGTTATTAACATGGGTTTTTGAACCAGTATTTGTAGGATTTGTAGGCGCAGGAGAATTTGCAGGAGTTCCAGTTCCAACAGCTGAAGAACCACCTTTTGTTTGATCAGGAGCTTCTAAACCTTCAACAGAACCCCCAAGTTCTTGAATTTGAGAAGCTAAATCTTCATTTTGTTTCGCTATCTCTTGTTTTTGATCTGATAAAGTTTGAACTTGAACATTTTTATCATTAATAGATTTCATAACATTTTGAACTTGTTGAGCAAACTGATTAATGTTTATTGAACCATTTTGTACTAACTCTTGTACAGCTTTTAAACCAGAATTAAATACCACTTGTTGAGCGGCAATAGAGGCCTTTGATTGTACAGCATCGGCCTTAGTCTTGACATTTCCAGCAACTGCATCAGATTGATCATTTCCTAAAAATAATCGTTTTAATGCCCCCACAATAGCACTCTTAATCATGGTGGTCATATCTTTTTGAACATCTTGAGCTATATCCCCAATACCTTCACCTGACAGACCATTTTTAAGGTAACCGCCAACATCTATCAATTGAGCACTGTTTGATGAAGATGAGGTAGATGCATCGGCATTATTTGTTTTATTTAATTGTTCTGTGTTGCTGGCTGAACCAACTCCAGATACTCCGGACATTTTATGCTCTCCAATTTGGGATAATACTGCACAGTTATACTATGCTATTAATATAAAAACATAGAACCAGCGCTGATTTCATATAGCCCAAATTTAGTAATATTTATTTACAAACACAAAATTATCGTAATAATCAAATAAAATAGCCGACGTTTTTCTTAAGCATCTGGAAGTAAAATAGTCTTTCTTAATTTTTTTATAAGGACAACAAATGCAACCGTTAAAAACAATACAATTATCCAAAACAAATCAAGATGTAATTTTCCAAGTTGCGCAAATTCCATTATTACTTCAGCACCAATAAATAAAAGTACCGTAGTTAGAAGAGTGTCGTGTTCTCTAATGAGAATAGACTTTATAGAAAAATTTCTAGCGGGTTTTTTAAAATTTTTAAATGAAGGAATTAGACAATTAACTTCATTGGTATAATTAACATATTCGTCTTTAAATGTATCCAAAAGAAATTCTTCTTCTGTAAAAATAATAGGAGTGTAAAACAACCAATATAGTGCAGAAACAATCAAAACCGTTTTAATATCTTGTGTAAGCATAATTACGCCAAGAAATATAAGATAATTCCCAATATACAAAGGATTTCTTACAATTGAATATATTCCAGTAGTATTAAGCTCTATGGCAACTTGTTGATCAACATTTCTGCCTGATGTTCCAGTTCTTACAAAAGCGACAGTTATGGCACGTATTAACATCCCTAAGAGTGCAACTGAAAAACAAATTAATTCAAAAGGAAAACTATCATGAGTAAGTAGAAAATGTCTCCAACCTAGAAAAGCTGCACCAAAATACAAGAAAAATTGATATCCTCTGTATTTGAATAATTTATGTCCCAAACTTATAAAATTTTCTTTTAATAACATAACTAACTTCCCTTTCAAATTCAAACAAAACTAAACAGATTCTGCGACTTCTTCTTGAGTTCTAAATTGCATATCATATAACATTTTATAATTTCCATTTGGAATATTAATTAACTCATCATGAGACCCTAATTCAACTAAGTGCCCTTCATTTATAACAGCAATTTTGTCAGCATTGCGGATTGTAGACAATCTATGTGCAATAACAAAAACAGTTTTATTTTTAATCAATGAATCCAACGCTTTTTGAACAACAGCTTCAGACTTATTGTCTAATGCGCTCGTAGCTTCATCCAAAATAACAATTGGGCTATTTCTTACCATTGCTCTAGCAATAGCAACACGTTGTCTTTGTCCACCAGAAAGAGACAACCCTCTTTCTCCAAGCATAGTATCAAGTCCATCAGGAAGAGCTTCAATAACCTCTTCTAAATGAGCCATTCTAATAGCTTCTGAAATATCATTTTCAGTTGCCAATGGATTTCCTAATAAAATATTTTGTTTAATAGTTCCTGTAAACAAAAAATTATCTTGGAAAACTACAGCAATATTTTTTCTCAAAGATTCAAGAGTATAATTTCTAATATCAACGCCATCAATTTTTACAGAACCGCTTAAAACGTCATAAAAACGGGGAATCAAATTAACAATGGTGGATTTACCACCACCTGAATTTCCAACTAAAGCAAGCGTTTCACCTTTTGTAACATTAAGACTGATATTATTTAAAACAGGTCTACCTTCTTCATATTCAAAGGATACGTCTTCAAAATCAATTGATGAATTAACACCATTTAACTCGATTGCATTAGAATTATTGGCTATATCAGGTTCAATATCAAATAATTCAAAAACCCTCCCGAAAGAAACAAATATACCTTGTAGATTTGTCAATGTTCCACCAAGAGTTTTCATTGGTTTATATAATAACAATAGGGAGGTAACAAAAGAAGCAAAACTTCCTGATGTCATTTCCCCAGATAAAATTAACCTAGTTCCATAATACAAAACACCAGCAATTCCAATGGATGCTATAAAATACATTATAGGAGACATCCAAGCGGCACGCTTTGTCAAAGATATATTTATATCAAAAGATTCGTGAATTTTTTCAATAAATGAATTTTTTTGGTGACCCTGTAAAGAGTACGCAGTCATTACTTTATTACCAGAATAAGTTTCATTAAAATTAGTTGTTATATTCCCACCGACAACCATACCTTTGTTTGATGCTTCTTTAATCCTTTTTCTTATTAATGCCATAGGAATAAATGCACTACATAAAACTACAACTCCAACAACTGCAAGCTTCCAAGAACTAAAAAGCATAACAGCAATTAAACTGAGTGCGCCAAATGCACTTGAAACAATAGATTTAAGTTGTTGAATTAATCCTCTTGCCGCAATATCAGGATCAGATAAATATCTTGTAAGAATTATCCCTGAAGAGTTATCGTCAAAGAACTTAGGATCCATTTTTACTAGAGATGAAAATAATTTTATTTTAACAGAGTTTGTAATCTTCTGACTTGTCCAATCAGTAAGATAATCATTTAAATATCTCATAACACCTTGAAACAAAGCGAAGAAAATAACCGAAAAAGGAATGAACATAGCAATTACTGAATATGAAACTACATGATGAAATCCATGACAATTAATTATCCAATCATGTTGACCAATAACGTAATCCATATATGGTTTTAGAGCGAATGCAACAACACCATCTAATAATCCAACAGGAATTGCAACCAGAATACCTAAAAAGACCCTACCTAAAAAGGGTTTAACATAAGGAAAAATCCTTGATAAAAGCCAGCTATATTTAAACGCGTTTTCCGCTGTTGTATTTGATAGTTTCATAATATACTCCCATAAGTCCTAGAATAGGTCTATTATATCGTAAAATAAAATAAAAGCCACACAGAAATTATAACTGAGCCTGTTGGCAGAAAGGCTCAGTGTTACAACTCAAAATAATACAAGTTCTTTACAAATTAGACTAAATAAAAATCATTCTATATAATATATTATTGGGAGATTTTTAGTGGATAGTAAGAACTATACGACAGACGCAATAAACCTTAAGTCATACGATTTAAGTGATTCAGACAAAATAATCCTTATGTATTCAAAAGATAAAGGATTAATTAAAGGTGTCGCAAAAGGCGTAAAAAAGCCTAAAAGTAAACTTGGAGCGAGAATGGATGCTCTTATTGCAAATACTCTTATGTTTGCAAAAGGTAGAAATCTTGATACAATCTGCCAAGCACAATCACTAAATTCTTTTAAACAATCAAGAGAAGATATCGATAAATTAATGATTTCTTCTTATATCAGTGAAGTTGTATCAAACTTTGGAGTAGAAGAAGACCCTTGTTCCAAAGAGATCTATGAACTACTCTATAAAGCACTTGATAAAATTGCGCATTCAGAATCCAAAAAAGATGTTCTTATTGCTGCAATAAAATTTCAACTAAAAATGATGTTAATATCAGGATTCGCACTAGAACTTGATACTTGCCTATGCTGTGGCGAAAGAATCCTAAACAATGATATGTATTTTTCACAAGATATGGGTGGGATTATTTGTGAAGACTGTAATGAAACATTCAAAGTAAAAACTAAAATGCACTACAAAATTAGAGATTTTCTTGAAGCAATGCTCCAATTTGATTTTGATTATGAAAGTAATTACGATAAAAAAGCCACGGACAAAATTTGTACAGTTTGCTTTAACCTTTTAAAGGATTATATCCAGTCACACTCAAACAAGAAATTTAAATCAGACAAAGTTCTTCAAGAAATTTTATAGTAATATTTGAGTTCCAAGGATTATTCTATGAGAATCTTTTCCAAAATCATTCTGACGGTAAACATAATTTAGAATTAATCTCAAGGCCTGACCTTTTATAAAATAGTTTATTCCACATACATATTCTGTAATATTCTTAGAAGAAACATCAACATTAGGTTGAAATGCATCATATCTTGCAAGAAGTTGAAGCTTATTATTAAGCCTACAGTAAACTGATGAATAATAACCTCTGGCATGATTTGTACTTATACCATGAGCACCATTATACCCATCAGCATCAGACATTTCAAAATCCATTTTAAACTTTTTGTATTCATAACTTGCAAACCCTCCAGCAACAGTGTATGAAGAATCATTCTTACCAGAACTTACCCCTCCAGACAAGTTTAATTTACCATATCTGCCATCAGTTTTACCAAGAGGTTTAAATGTTAACCAACCTGTAAATTCACCACCAGGGAAGAATTTTTGATAGTATGTATCTGAGCTGAATCCTCCTAAATCATACTCAAATAAATCATAATCACCGATTAAACTAACACCAAATTTTCTTGTATTACCGAAAGTCCTTCCAATTTGGGAATAATTAATAAAAGGTACAAGCAAGTTTGTCAAAGATCCATCTTCCCCAGTATGAGTTCTTGAACTACCAAATAAAATTTTCGTATGTTTATCAAATTTATGAGTAATAAATGCATCAGCAGGTAAAAATTGAAAAAACGTATATCTTGCTTGCGGAACATATCTTGTTCCTAAAGTAAATGAAGTTTTACCATCTTTAAAATTACCTGTAAAATTGTTTTCAAGGATAAAATAATCCGTATCTATACTTGATGGTCCTTGCTGCAAGAAATTAAAATTAACAGCACCTCGATATACAAGCCCAGAATGAAAATCGCTTAAAGGTCCTCTCTCAAAGTATTTTGTTGTTACATCATCCAATAAATATTTTGGTTTAGATATATCAACACAATCTTCATCTTTTGGAATGCTTTTAATAATTTCTTCAAAAAATGTTCTATTTGTTTTATCAAAACAATCCACATTATTTTTTATGTCAATATTTTTATGCACAGCAGGTAAAACATCATTTACTTGCAAAGGGATTTCAAATAATTCATTTGATTTTAAATCCTGAGCAAAACAAACAGATGCTGTAAAAACATAAAACAAAAATAAAACCAGTATTCTTTTCAAGATAAATAATTATAACATGGTGATATAAAAATTCAAAAACAAGCCTAAAAAGCTAAATACAAGAAAATTTATTAATAATAAAAAGTATAAGTTAATTATACTAGATGGAGTGGAATTATGAAAAAATTAATGGGGAGTTATAATATGCAAAATAAATGCATAATAATGGAATGCGAAAAGATTTACAAAGATATATATAAAGAACTGTCAATAATAGATAGCGTAATAAGTACAATCCAAGAGAATTGTATTAATCTAGAATTCAATTCTCAATATTATGAAAGCAGTAACAACACTTGTTTTAAGTTAAGCGAAGAAAGAAATAGATACATCAACCTACTAACAATTGCTAAAGAAAGGCTAAAAAACATAGAAGAACTTAATACAGAACTAGAAAACTATGTACTTATAACAGAAGTCACCAAAAATGATGATACTGATTAAGTTAATAGTAACTGATCAAACTTAGATTTATAAAATACTGTATCAATATTTAATCTTTTGGCTATATCAAATAGAATCAATATAAGATCTCTATCACTTTCTCTTGAGATAGATTCAATAAGCTGCCCAAACTTGGTCACAACCTTAGTAAAATACAAGTTTTGAGCCTCTGAAATATCAACAGAAATTTCCAGTTTTTCAATTGTATCTAAAAGTTCAAGAGTAACCTCAGCCTGTTGATATTCTAAACTATACACAAGTCTATTAATATTTTGTACAATTTTTTTGCTGAATACTTTACTTGTTTGGGTCTTATCAAGGCTAATTCCCATTCTTTTTGCTTCAAAATTAATATCTGAAGCCAATTGAATAACATCATCATCAATAAATCCGTTAGAATCTGTGAACAAATCATTAAATTGTCTTGCTAAAGTATATTGAGCAGAAATTTTAAATTCTTCCGGGATTTCTAGACCTAAAGCCTGTAAGTGGAAAATAGATGCTTTACCATCTTCATACATTTCTTCATAATTTTTAGCAAAATCAGTCAATTTTTCTTTTAACAGAATTTGAAGTATCTTACGTCTTTCCTCAATAAATATATCCTTTAAAGTGAAATATTCTTTTCCGAAGAATGCATCTAAAGTTCTGATAATTTCAGTCAAAGGATTAATCATAAATGTTCTGACAAGCTCTTTTTGAATTGCATCATATTCATTTGAGTAATCTTTTATAGCACAATGGAAATCACCACCTGAGAATTGAAGTAAAGCAAACATCATACTAGATTTTTTAAGCGTAACTTTTGACTGAACTTCAACATGCCCCACTACTAACTGAGAATCACCTTTTTTTACTTTTTTATATGATTTTTTAGAAATTGTGTAACAATAAACATCTTCATAATCTTGAACGTCCTGGTAAAGAGAAGATATTGCCCATAAACTTACAATTTGTTTAGTAGTAACAACTGATGGACGGACATATCTCTCATAAATTTCTTTTCCAGATCCAAGTTCAGGATAATTGCTTCTTGCGTTAGAAAGAATTTGAAGATAAGGGCCTTCCAAATCTTTTTTTGTAAAGTTTTTAGCAAGCTGAATTACTCTTGCGGCATACTTCATAATTTGAGTAGTTTCAATTCCTGAAATATCAGAAAAGAACCAACCGCAACTAGTGTACATAAGCATAGCTTGGCGTTGAATCTCCAATAATTCCATTGCATGAACTTTTTGGTTTTCATCAAGATTTTCCAAGAAATACTCTTTTTGGAATTTTTTTACTGATAATTCAGATCTATCAAGAATAACATCTATATAATTATGTCTTGCCTCAATTGGGTCATTAAAGTACTTCTTACCTTGTTTTTGATAAATTGGAGTAACTTCATCACGCAAATAATCCATTGCAGCCCTCAAAGGTTTACGCCATTTTTGATTCCAGCCGGGATGACCACCAGTTGAACAACCGCAATCATCAGACCATCTGCCAACCCCATGGAAACAACTCCAAGAAGAAACATCTTTAATATCAGCTTCCCAACCACTTCTATATTTTGACAAATATTCTGCATAATTAGTTAATGTAAAACCTGATTCTTCAGCCTTTATTTTAAGCGCATAAGCTAATGCCATATCACCAAATTTTGTATGGTGTCCATAGCTTTCCCCATCTGTTGCTATATTAATTATTTGAGGATAGTTTCTAGCTCCGCAAACTCCATCTTTTAATCTTCTTATAAATTTATTTCCATCAGTCAATAGTTCATCAAAAGCAACAGATTTAGAAATTGCACCATCATAGAAAAATAAATCAATATATTTACCTGGTGCAGATTTAATATAATAACGGTAAGAACGAGCAGGGTCAATGTTTCCCCAGCTTACATCTTGCCAACCATTATCATTAATTTTTTTTATTCTTTTTGCTTGGTAAGGAGACAATATGGTGAATTTTATACCATTTTCAACCAAAACTCTCAAAGTATCATCATCAACAGCCGTTTCAGCCAACCAAAGACCTTCGGCTCTTCTCCCAAATCTGTATTCAAAATCTCTTAAACCCCACTTAACTTGGGTTTGCTTATCAAGTTCACTAGCCAATGGCATAATCATATGATTATATACTTGTGCTACAGCGTTACCATGTCCGTCAAATTCTTCAGCACTTTTTATATCAGCTTTAATAACTCTCTCATAAGCCAAAGGAGAAAAGACTTCCATCCATGATAATAAAGTAGGCCCAAAATTAAAACTCATACACTCATAATTGTTAACAATATCTAAAATTTGATTTTTACTATTAACTACTTTAGCAACTGAGTTTGGAGCATAACACTCATTATTTACTCTTTCATTCCAATCATGACAAGGGAACGCACTTGGCTGCAGTTCAACTGCTTCAAGCCATGGGTTCTCTCTCGGAGGTTGGTAGAAATGACCGTGTATCGTTAAAAATACTTCCTTATTATCATCATCGCTCATTTATAAATATCCTATTTCTTACTTCCAATCAATTCAAATGTATCTGCATCAACCCAAACATCACCTAGTGCATTCGAAAATACTGTACCAACAACTTTGACTTCATCACCTTCTTTTACATCAGGGACTTTTTCCGCAATTTTTCGTGATAAAAATACTTTCATCTCAGATAAAGGGATTTTGTGAGATGCATCATCTCTCAAAAACATAAACGTTATGTAATTTTCTGAACTTCTAAATGCCGGTTTATAATCAAGACCTAACGTCGCGAATTTTGAGAATCTTGAAGTCATCATAATCTTTTTATGCAAGTATACAGAAGGATTTTTCACAACTTCCGTTGGGGTTACCGAAATTGCAGCGACAGTTTGAGCAACAGGCGCTGCAACTTTAACAGAATGTTTAACTGCAACTGATTTAACTGCTGCAGGGGTTTCCGCAAAAGTAACATTAAAACTGATAGCTGAAATAGCTATTATAAATATAAAGCTTAATAATTTTTTCTTCATGTACTCATCTCCTAGTTAGGTTTTATTTTAACATAGATTTCAACAATTGTAACTACCGAGATTGATATTTTAAACAAAAGCTAAATACTAAAATAGAGCCAGCTGGGTTAGTAAATAAAAAATAACAGGTTAATATATTTTCCGAGAATAACTAAACACTAAAGAATTAATGCATTATTTGCATGCAATGGGGTATTATTTAATCTTGTGATTTTAATTTAGCAAAGAATCCTACAATCTAACCATTTGTCTACGTACCCATACAAAAATCCACGTCTTACCCCGCTATCATTAAACGGCATTAAATTGTTCATTGGATCAAATTATTCTTCAAAGCGGATTATTTGCGTGCTGGGAATTATTATTCAAGATTTTAGTATTAGTTTAGCAAAAAATCCTACAATATAACCATATGTCTACGTGCGTAGCACAAATTATTCGGGCGCGCCCAAAAGCGTAGTTTTGGGTATCTTACGGGTTTGACTCACTTTGTTCGTCATCACCCTACCGAAAATTTGCAAAAAAAAACCTTACAAGAAGTAAGGTTTGGAATTTTTTTAGTAATTCCTCGTGTGTAGAAGGTTAGTGTGTGTGTAGGTTATGTATGAAAAATTTTTTTTAAGCTTTTGTTTATCGCTTACCTTTATATAAAGTATTTGAGTATATACAAATTGCATATTCTGTATATTTTGTTACAGAAATTAACAAACAGGAGTATGCGGGAAACAGCAAAATTTACAATTTTGAGTGTTTTTCGTATACGACGTATAGGATGTAAAAAGCAATTTTTTAGTGGTAGAATACTTTATATTGATAAGAGATTAAGTTAGTTATTAGTTAATTTATTTATTGATGGGAATATGTTATGAATAATACTCAACAGTCGCAAACGCAAAAAAATGTTAATGCAGGAGAATCAAAGCTTGTAGGAAACCCTATATTGGCACAACGATATAATATAGATAACGTTGTTGATTCAGAATTTGAAAATTTAAAATTCCCTACAAAAATCAAACACAAATACAACAGAAATGTGTATATTCAAAAATATGATGATAAAGGTGTTCCTGTTCAAGTTGGGTTTCTACACAATGATGGGAAAATGAAATCAAACATTTACTACAATAAAAACGGGCAACCAATTAGAGAAATTTACCGTTCGAACTACGGTGTAGGAGACTATACTGCAATTTCTGATTTTATATATAGCGAAAAGGGAATACTTAAAGAGGTCAAGACTAAATTAGATGATGGAACAAGTTTTAGTCAAAAATACGTTTAACAAAAATAAGTAATTGCATTTTCCTTGAATTTTTTTCATAAACACTCTATCATATTAGTTAATTATTATAGGCACAATGAGGGAGCGGTTATGAAGAAATTATTATTAATTCTAGTTTGCATATTTTTAGGAAGTGCATCTTTCGCAGGGGATTTTACCACCTACAAACTGGATAATGGACAGACTTTAATTATTGAACAGGTAAAGAATAACCCTATTGTGACAATTGATACATGGGTTAAAACAGGCTCTATAAACGAGACTGATAAAAATAGTGGGATATCTCACTTTCTGGAACACTTGTTTTTTAAGGGAACAGAAACACACCCAACGGGAGATTTTGATAAAATACTTGAATCAAAAGGTGCAATTACGAATGCAGCAACTAGCAAGGATTTCACCCATTTCTATATAACAATCGCCTCTGAATATTTTGATAAGGCTCTTGAACTTCATGCTGACATGCTTTTACATCCGCAAGTTCCAAGAAAAGAGATGGAAAAAGAACGTAAAGTTGTTGTCGAAGAAATTTCAAAAGATGCAAACTCACCTCAAAACATTTGCTATGAAAACATGAATAAACTTATGTACACGACTCATCCATATAAAAGAAGAGTTATAGGCGACGCAAAGGTTGTTGAAAATGTAAGCAGAGATGAAATACTAAATTATTACAAACAATATTACACTCCATCAAACATAACAACAGTTATTGTTGGGGATGTTGACCCTGCACATGTATTAGAACTTGTAAAGAAGAACTTTAATGAACCAGCGCAAAAAGCTATTCAAACTCACTACAAAAAAGAACATCTATTAACCTCACAAAAACAAAGTACAGAGTATATGCAAACTAATGCCGGTTATATAATGATGGGCTTTAGAAGTGCCGATGTAAAAGACCCAGATACATACGCGCTTGATGTATTGTCAACAATACTTGGAGATGGAAGCTCTTCAAAACTTTACCAATCTGTTAGAGAACAAAAACAATTGGTAAATGCAATATCCTCATCAAATTCTACAATGAAAGAAGATGGAATATTCACAGTAAGCGCAAACTTTGTGCCACAAAATGCTTTAAAAGTAGAAAATGCTGTATTTGAAGAAATAAATAAAATTAAGGAATCTGGAATAAGCGATAATGATTTAAAAATTGCGAAAAAGATGATTGAAACAGACACATATTATTCTAGAGAATCTGTTTCAAATATATCTTCTGAATTAGGTTACATCTCTACTATAACTAATTCTACAGATTACTATAATACATACCTTCCACGCATTAATAAGGTTACAGCCTATGACGTAAAAAGAGTAGCAAATAAATATTTGAATAAAAATAATTGTGCGATATCACTTGTATTACCTAAAAAAGAAGAAGTGAAGCAAGAAAAAACGACACCAATAAAACACACCGCCCAATTGTTGTCCTCAAATTCTACGACAAAAAAATATCAAATAGATAACAACACAACTATACTAATGACTGATAATAAATATAATGACATTATAGCAATATCAATATCTGCAAAAGGCGGGAATTTTATAGCCCCGAAAAAAGGCACAAGCAATTTGTTTGCGGATTTGTTACTTAAGGGAACAAAACAATACTCGTCAATAGAACTTGCTAAAATATTGGAAGAAAATGGTATTAAAATATCGTTTGAACCAAATGCAGATGTCTTTCAAATAAATATACAGACAACAACAAAACAGCTTGAAATGACTTTAAATATTCTAAATGACATATTAAACAACTCTGCATTTGATGATATAGAAATTGAAAAAGATAGAACAGTATTATTGAATAAAATCAAACAAGAAAAAGATAATCCTCTAAACCTTGCAGTTAATGGATATAAATCACAAATTTATGGTAACTCAACATATGCATCAAGTTATGAATTACTTGAAAAATCAATTCCAAAAGTTACAAGGGATGACATTATCAACTACAAAAATGATATATTGAATTCAGAGAACATGGTTATCTCAATAAATGGAAATATAGACAGCGATTTAGTTATTAATAAATTTGGCGAAATGTTTAAAAACCAAAATAAAGGAGCCTTTGATTATAAAAAATACAATATACCAAAAATTCCAGCACAGTCAGAAATTATCAATAAACTTGATAATCAAAAGACAGCATGGATAATTCTTGGATGGCAGACAGATGGGGTTCTAAACCTAAAAGATTATGCAACGCTTGAAGTAATGAATACAATACTTGGCTCAGGAATGAGCTCAAGACTATTTAAAGATGTGAGAGAACAAGAAGGATTGGCATATCAACTAGGATCATCATTCAAACCAAACATTTTAGCAGGTTCATTTATTGTATATGTAGGTACAAACCCACAAACACTGGAGCTGTCAAAACAAAAAATATTAACTGAAATTGAAAAGTTTAAAACTCAATTTGTAAGTGATAAAGAATTGAATGCAGCTAAAGAAAGATTATTAGGAGAATTTGTTATTGGACTTGAAACAAATTCAGACAAAGCAACTACTTTGGGATGGTTGGAAGCATCCGGTAGAGGTTATAAATTTATTGATGACTATGCAAATTTAATAAATTCTGTAACCGTTTCTGATATAGTTGAAGCAGCAAACAAATATTTCACAGGTAACTATGTTCAATCAATAGTTACAACAAAATAGGATAAAGGAATGCCACATTTTTTCATAAAATCAGAATCAGTCATTGAAAAAGAAATAAAAATTTCTGACAAAGAAACCTATAACCATATAGTAAAATCTTTAAGAGCAAAAGTTGGAGAAAAACTTTTGCTCATTGATGAAAATGAAATTGAATACACCACAGAAATAAAGGATATCAATAAAGTTGAAATACTTACTGATATTATCGAATCACATAAATCAACAAGGGATTTAAAATACAACTTATTTTTAGCACAATCGCCATTAAGAAGCGATGCTCAAAATACAATTATAGAAAAAGCAACCGAGCTTGGAGTACGAGGGATTTACCCAATATACACCGATAACTGCGCCGTTAAAAAATCTGTTATTGTTCAAAAAATAGAAAAATGGCAAAAAATAATGTATGAGGCTTCAAAGCAATGTGAGAGAGCAAACATTCCAACTACATACGATTTAACTACAATTGATGAAATATATAAAAATGGTGAATTTGATAAAGTGATAGCACTCTGTGAAAGATATGCTGAAAGTTCTATGAGAGAATATTTTGCACAAAATAAAATAAAAGAAAATGAAAATGTTTTAATTATAATTGGACCTGAAGGTGGTTTTTCTGATAAGGAATTTAAGTTTTTTAAAACAAATAAAATTCCTATGCTAACCTTGGGAGATTTAATTTTGAAAGCAGAAACAGCAGTAATTGTAACTTTGGGGAATATTATTTATGACTCTATATAAAGATACAACCCTGAATTTAATAAAAGATATGGCAGAAGAAGTATACCTCGTTGGTGGTGCTGTCAGAGATTACTTAATGGGACAAAACACTTATGACAAAGATATAATAGTCACAAGTATCAGCGCAAGAGATTTTGCCCAAAGATTTGTTCAAAAAAATGATGCAACATTTATTGAACTTGATAAAGAAAACAACATTTATAGAGTTGTACTTGAAGATAAGCTTAATTTTATTGATATAACAGAGCCTATTAATAACTCACTAGAAGAAGATCTTAAGAGAAGGGATTTTACCATAAATTCCATATGTATTAATCTGGCGACCGATGAAATAATTGATTTGTGTAACGGCCAGAAAGACTTAAAAAATAAAATAATTAGAAGCATTTCTGAAAAAAATATCGTTGATGATCCACTTAGAATGTTAAGAGGATTCAGATTTGCTGCAACACTTGGGTTTGAGATAGAAGAAAATACACTATCTCAAATAGAAAAACATATTGATTTAATTAATAAACCAGCAATAGAGCGAATAAACTATGAATTTCTAAAACTATTTAGTGGAAATTATACCGATAGAGTTCTAAAAACTATGGGTGATAATGGAATAATAGAAAAAATGTATCCTGTATTTGCTGATGTAAAAAAAGTCCCAGCAAATTCACACCATCATCTTGACCTGTATAACCACTCTGTTGAAGTAGTTAAACAAATCCAAATTATTTATGATAATTCAT
>Ga0302271_10002208_pt1 | contig 17801 bp, 11 predicted proteins | sample III_Bog_N1_1_FD_198767 | JGI IMG/M metagenome (GOLD analysis project Ga0302271, IMG submission 198767) | Peat permafrost microbial communities from Stordalen Mire near Abisko, Sweden - III_Bog_N1_1 | ecosystem: Environmental > Terrestrial > Soil > Wetlands > Peat | place: Sweden: Abisko...
AATATGCTAAGATGGCAGAGACGGTTGAGTAGGTTATCGTTTGGTGAAGCCTTTGGTGTTGTTTTGCAAGAACTAACGGATTTACTCAACGTTACCTTTGCTTAAACCTAGATTATGCAGGAAAAATCAGTTAGGGAAAAATGATTTGGATTTGTTTGTAGTTATTTTCATTATCTTCATATTACCTTCTCTAACACAGTATTTCTCAGCTGCTTCTAACGGATTATCTCCTTCATTGAACGGGATGGATTTAGTTTCCTCATTGTCATCATCGACTTCGAAAATATAATCATAATCGCCAGGTGCGAAGAATTTATCACCGATGTAAGTCTTTTTGTTAATCGCTTGAGGAAAAAAACAAACCACAAAAAAGCAAATTAAAAGCACAGTAACACTATGAAATGATATGCTTTCAACATCACCATTGTCTTATTTCTTTGCTTACTTGACGTAACTTCTCCTATCTTATCCCATTTCTCTTCTTGAACATTCCAAGTAAAGGCTTCAGGGATTTATCCATTTCTAAATATTTTCATTTCTCCATCTTCTTTTCCTTTATGGTCCCTAAGCTAACTTACATCTGGTAATGTAGCTAATTCTTCTGGTGCAAGTCCTTTAGGCTTTTTAGCACTTGCTAGATTTGCTGAATGGATAAAATCTTTTATTATTTCTTCCGAAGCCTATCGACTTTGATCTAAACTAAACACTCTAACTGAGCCATCCCCACAAGCTGTGATAATATCTTTACTAGTTGAATGCACAGCGACTGCCCAGACAGTTGCAGAATGTAGAATAGATTGCACACATTTAGTATTATTCCATATTTTAACCATGTGATCGTCACTTCCAGATACATATTTATCAAATGAAATAGCTGCACAAGAAAACACAAAACTACTGTGTCCTTTTATCAATGAAATGAGTTCTCCCTCGAAAGTCCAAAGCTTCAATGTTTCATCGTTCGAAGCACTTAAGAACCCAAGATCTTCAACAAAAGCAAGCGATCTGATGACATCAGTATGTGCTTCTTTTACGATTGTTGTTCGCCTTCCAGTTGATAATTCCCAGAGATTCAAATTTTTATCCTGTGATCCCGTTATTATTAAATCTAAGGATTCCACAGCTAAAACAGCTACAGCATGAGAATGACCTTCTAATTTTAAGAGTTCTTGGGTAGTTTTGATATCCCAAACACGACAAGTACCATCCCAACTTCCACTGAGAAGTCTAGTATCATCGATTTAAGAAAGACTCATGACCTAAGGAAATAGAACAATACCATTATTTTCAAAGGCTAAAAGAGAAAAAGCATTAATTTGTTGTATTTGAAGATTGCTTTTCTTTTGGGGGGATATCTATCTAGTTCAATATTTGTGTGCGATTTAAGATAAATTCTTATCCAATGAAATATTAATAATTTATTCTTCTTCCCACAGCGATAATTAAAAAATATTAATTCTTCTTCTTCTTACAGGCCCTTCATGACCTTAGAGCTTGCAAGTAGGACTACCATTTCTATCAAGTTAGTAGATATTTCCATCTTTACAACCCACGAAAAATCCTGCAGAAAAAAGCATAACAAATTAGCAAAACATATTTTAATCCATTTTTGTCAATCTCTTTATCCTCCCTATTTGTTTCTGCTATCCTTACCATCTCCAAAAATATTGATTTTAACAGCATAGATGAAATCACCAAAGAAATTGATGTCAGAAATCATTTCATATTTCCTATCTTTCAGTTTGAATACCTTCACAGTTTTATCTGTTGATCCACTGATAATCAAATCCTTTGCTATATCGATGCACCGCACACCTTGTGTGTGACAAGCGAAAGATTAACTTAAGATATATTCACTTGGTTTCGCAATTTCCATTTAGCTTCTTTTCCTGTATTCCAGATATCCACTCAAAGTTTAAAGTTTTTAAATGAAATATCTTATTCTTGGCTGGTTTCTAAATTCCCCATCCGATAGCGAAGAGATCAGATTTGAATCTTCTTAGTCGGGTGTTTTTAGAAGAATTAGTTTAGTTATTCTTCTCTACTTTATATCTTTTAGAGTAGAAAACAGAAAATATAGAGAACCAAAACATTGAATACTTAAGGTATATTTGTTATTCTTTTCCAAACTTTTAACATTTAATAACATAAAACAAAATAGCATATAAATATATTCTATCCAATTAAGGATCTAAATCACATTAATCTATCACTTTTCTAGAATAAAGGGGTTTTTCCTGAATAAAGTACATTTTTTACCATTCCTTCTGAAAATTTGAGACTTTCAATTTGTGCATCTTATGATTTTCATATTCTTAAAATTAATCCATTTGTATGAATCCTTTGTTGCTTCATTTTGCGGGATTAGAATTCTATGTTGGTGATTTAGTTGTCACCGAGTTGAGAATATCTTGATAAGTTATTTCTTAGTTTTTCACAGATTTATTACTCGTTCCATCAAATTTCTAAGCTAAATATGGAAAGCTCTGCTAGATAATTTTCATTTTCAGTCCATTAAATTGTTTCATAAGCGGTCCTTATGCGATGGATTGCGAATTCGAAGGATTAATAACTTTCTTACCAATATTGTTAATCAAAACACTCTAATATTACGAGAACAAATCAACTAATTTCAGTCTGTCTTGCTTTAAATTAGGAAGACTAACTTACTTCCTTGAATGCTTCGTGTTAACTGTTAATTCTTATTTAGCATATTTGTTATTATTATTATTATTACTAGTTGAACTACCAGATGCTACTTGTCCTTTTGCTGGAGAACCTGCTAAAATATTTGGAAGGACCAAACTTGAAGCTGATACTCTTCTGGATCCAGTGATTCCAGATATATTCAACGATTTATCCATTTTATAAACCTAACAAGCCTATTGCTCTGCTTATCTAAGACTTACTTTAGAGATAAACGATGGACTCATGAACGCCTTCAATATTTGATCCTTTGTCTTCATATTACTCAGTGAATCAATGAAACTTTTCTAACCTGCTGCAGATAACTAAATCCCATTTCCAGCTTGAAATTCATGCCAAAACTCAAGCTAATCATCATCCTCTTCATAAAAAATCATTTAAACAAAGAAAATTAACCCTTCTTTCCTTCTTTTGTAGAAATTATTTGATTTTTTACATTGAAAAATGAGAATGTTGTCACCAGATGAGACTTGCTGCAAATTTGTAATTTAAATCCCTCCGCAAGTGAATACCTTTGGAGGAGCATGCATTGTGCCTTATGCTACTAATACTTTAGCTAAGCTATCCCTCCAAGAATCAAATTCATTATCCAACTATTATTGCATGCTGGAGGTATCACCATGGTTATAATATGGAATGATTGTCTTTTCTACATTCACAACAAATCTCTGTGCTTTTTTACTTTTCTTAATAAGAACAAATATCTCACGGAGACTACAAGAACCAGAACCTTAAGCTTTAGCATCGCTATGTTCTCCTTATTCTTCTTGAGTTTTTTCATTTTATTGCTTAGTTCTCTCTGAAGGCGCATAGCCTTGAATTTCTAGCTGATTTTTCTATTTGTAACGAGCAAATAATAGCTATTTTTGGTGATATTATTAGAGATTCTCCTCTGAATTCAACCCATTATTATTGTCTGTGGATAGATTTCTGTTAATGTTTCTTTTTTTAGGATGCATGGTTTATGTATCTTCCTATTCCGTCTGAGTAATTTCGTTGTTTGTATCTTCCTTTTTTGTCTCTTTCTCTTATCCTTTGATACTATCAGCTTCTAAAACCTCTCTATGTCTTCCAATCATTTCTTTAACCTACTCCATCTCATCTAATAGCCCACTTCTTACTTTGGTAAACTCAAATTAAGTCTTCCCTGGGTTTCTCTAGTCTTCGTTGACGAATTTTGCCAACGAACTAAGTTATCCGTTAAACAAATCTTCAACCTACAATCCAAAAGAATAAGGCATAACAATTGCTTTCCTTCTTCCTTGCTTTTGGATTCTTAATTTCATTGCTCGCAGCTCATCGCTCAACAGATACTCCTCGTCTTTTAGATAGGAATAAGAAAAAACCATATTGAAATGAAAAAAAACAAACGAAACGCACAGAAGCTTAAGGTAATATGAAGCCTCCCTATTTGCTCAATTGATTACTTACCATCAGAATCATAAGAGAGACTGCTATGTAGAGACTTAGTTGGGATATGTTTTCGGATTGGAAGTGCACCAAGACTGCTATTTTGTTTGTTATTCTTTGTGGATTATGCGTGAAGACTCACTTAGTGAGGTTTAAAGTGATAATAAGGTGACACAAATGTTTCTTCTCTGATTTGAAATGGCACATAGAAATGTGGATCTTTAGGTATTCTTTGCCCATCACGACGGACTTGATATTTCCAAGCCATCTACGCTTGATAGTTAGACGATTTGCAATAGTTTAAGATTCTTAGTTGTAGACAAAAGACAAAGAACAAGAACAATAAAAATACCAAAGATTGAAGTTTAATATTTCAGAATTAGTTAATATTTTCACAGCAATTACACCCTCCTCTTCCCCTATAAACACCAAGACCTTCAGGGCTTACTCTAAATAGATTTAATGTATTTACAAGAATGAAGAACAAAACAGGTATTTCTTTGCACTTTATTAAATTACTCAATTATTAAACAGAAACACCAAATTATCTTTGTTTTGGGTTAATCTTCTTTAAGATAAATCACAGCCCTTTTTCATTAATGAACGTGAGTTAATTTGGATTATTAATTGCTAGAGAATAAGAAAATACAGAATTCTTAAGAATACTGATATGCAAAACAGTGAGATTATTATTAATTCTATTCTTATCCTTTTCTTGATACCCTCTTGGTATTAGGAGAAGAACTCATAATTGTTGTCTAGCCGAGTTAACTTGAATAACTTTGAAATTATTTGAAGATTTAGGAGTATTTAGGATATTATTTGTGCTTTGTTTAAGCTACATAAGATGGAGTTTATTCATTGAGCTACTTGGTTTGAAAATCATTTCTTGAACTTATTTTTTGAGTTTCATTTAATCTACTTTAGAATCGAAGCTTCCATTGGTTCTCACTGGATTTTCTTAGTTTGAAGATTAGAAAAACATTTACCTAGTTGTTCTCGAAGTCGTCTTAATTCTTTCTTTTGAAGGTGAGGAAGATGATGACAATTGGTTTTCACTGCTGTAGGTATGGAGAATATTTGAGATTTTTCTTATTTTGCTGTTTTCTTAATCTACTGGAGAAGAGAGCTTATTTGAAGTTTAAAATATTGGTTGTTTTAAAGATGTTTGTATTATCTTTTCAATGTTCGAATTAGTCGCTTGAGATTGATGCGACACGTCAATAATCTAATTGGAAGGTCTGTTCGGCTTTGCAAAGAAACCCGTAGATGTGTTCTTGTTGTAAGGTGAATTTTTGAGTTCATCATATCGAAGAATCGAATCAATTGAATCAGTTTTCAGTTTGATCTTTTTTAAACACATATTCATTAAGGAGTTTTTAGGTGAACGACTAGATTGGATATCTTTATTCGTGGCAGTGTCTTACTATCCATGCTTAGCTAAAAAGAGATGACGAGTGCTTGAATTAAATACTTTAGGAGAACCAATGGTATTGTTCCCTTCATTCTTTAGTATTTCTGTACTAATAATCTCCTATTGAGATACTTCTTGTCTGCTGGTTAAAGAGCTAAGATCATTAGTGGCATTCTGAGAAGATTACTAATCAGTGACACCAAGAGAATATGAAGGTCTATCTGTATTCAGAGAATATGGTTTATTGCTAGAAGGTAACCTTGGAAGTTTCGAGAAGATTATGGGATTCCCTGCTGAGGGTTCACTTGGCTATCTACTTTGGGCAGGTAAAGTTGATGAAAAGGCAGAACATTTTCCAGTGGAAATGCTGCTGCTATTATTTATTTTCTGATCACTCTAGCTGCTGTTTTGACTTAGAATGTCTTTTGGGAATCTCTATGGTGAATCAGGCAAGCAATTAATTTGATTATGAAGAGGTATGTGACATTGATTGGTTGAAAGTGCAAGGGCTGCTTTAGGAATCGGCCCTAGAGGCTTGAGTTCACGTAGGAGAAACGAAAGTGATGGTGGAGGGGTAGATAATTAGATTTATTTACTTGATTCAGAGTCCAAAGAATTATTAGAATATTGCATAAAAGCTTATTATGATTTAGATCCTTATGTGAGTCGTTTGAGAGTTCGTGCTGATAGAGGTACACAAGAAAATAGCTAAGGGGATGATGTTTCAATGGATTTTTATGGAGAAATTGCGCTCGTCTAGATGGCTTGTTGCTGTTTAGAAAGGAGTAATCCATGGAGTTTTATGTTTTCAGTGACTCTGTCTTTGTAATGCTATCTCCATTAGGTTTTTTTAGCAAGTCTCTGCTCGATGATAAGCTAGGAATTAGGCTTGGATTTCAGAAATCTCATGAAGAACTAAACAAAATAAAGATAAAAATATCAATTTGGAAAAATGGAATAATTTTGGGAAAAAGAAATTGAAAACACTCAATGAATTAATTCCGGTATTTTATGTAGTACGCCTGCTTCGATGAAATAAACTGAAGCCTTGATTGAGTGACATATCGCTGTGTAATGTCTTTTCTAAGTATCTAAACTGTCCTTCAGCAATAAATCTTCTTCTCCGAAATACTCGCCCATTCCAATAACTGCAAACTAATAAGAAACATAATGAAAAACTGCATATAATTAACTTTAAAACTAACAATAAATCACCAGTTTAACTTACTGTTCTTGAAAACCGCTTTTGCTGTTGAAATCTTGGCTTTCTATAAATCATTGCATCTCTACTACAATCACTAGAACTACTACCATCTCCTCCGCCACCTTCAATATCAATATCTTTATTCTCATCAAAATATTCACTTCGATCTGTGATATTTCTCATTTCTCCATCTGCCATATCATTTTTGTCTAATTTCTACGATAAACCCATCTCTCCTTTGATAATAATAAACACTCCATTTGGGGTATCTCCTTAAGCGAATATGACATCATGCATTTTGTATTTTTTCTTTTGAAAAGTGTAAAATATCTTTTTAATAGCATCATTCGTGAGATCAGGAAAAATATGATTTTTCAAGAATTCAAATTTCTATCTCAGATGCTTTCTATCTCGTTCTGCTAGGAGCTCTTAGTAATCGTCTTTCTCCATGATAGCGAACTCTGAATCAGCTGAGCAAAGGATCAGTGCACTTCTAGGTTTTCCTTGGAGAATTCCTAGTTCACCAAATGTACTTCCTTCGGTTAATTTGTCCTTGTATTGAAATTTAAACACACCCGTCGTGTCTGTAAAGAGCCTCTCAAAATCCTCGATTTCACCTAAATGAAGACTCCCAAATGCTTGAATTGTCTTGTAACAATCTAATATTTTCTAAGATTTGGATTTCTGTATGATAGTGGCACTGTTAGAATTGCTGCTATCTCCACTAGTCTTTGATTACAAAGAAGGCAGTGGTTAGCTGAGAGATTACTCAGGGTTTTCATTAATTGGGTCAAGTTATTAGAGTTCCTCAGAAAGTTGTTAGATTGATTTCCCGAAGTTTCTGTAATTCTTAGGGTTTTGGTTTTATTCTTCTAAAGTCTATTCAGAGTTTTGGTGGAAAAGTCTATGAGAATTAGATAATTATTTTTCTTAGATGTTTCGTTAGAACTACCTTAGCGCAGCCATAGCATCCTATTAAGGAGAATGTAGGTTATCATCTTTTGAATTGGTGGTTATCTAAAAACTAGATCTATGTTGTTAGTACAAAGTCTTTTTATTTGAACTAATTTCAATTGGACTGCGCTCGTCGTATTAAACTGACATCTAAGTTACTAAACTGCTTCTACTGTTAGTTTTAGGTTTTCCGAAGCTATTATGATTACTCTAGCAACTGTTTGGAGTGCTAATACCTGGAAAATCACTTTCAAATTTTTAATTAAATATCGAAAGTCGTGTTTTTTCAGAAGCTTTTCTCATTTACGGAGAATTCTCTCCAATGGGCGAAGATTACTTTGGACTATTAGGTTGTTGTTGCTAATTTTCCTCTTATTTCTTCCCTTGAAACGAAGGTTTCCTGCAAAACTTATCAAGTGGATGGTCTTCTTTATTAATTTGATCAGAACCACAATTAAGGCTGAATTTTCTATCCTCAGTTCCGAAATGTTTCGCCTATGGAGAAAGCACCATCATTGAGAAAAGCTTTGCATATTTGGGGGTGTTTGTTTAGTGCATTGGCGAGTTAATCTATGAAGCTGTTGAATCCCTCCTTAGTCTATTTTAAATCCCAATATAAGGTGATTTGTTTCCCTATTCCTGCAGTAAAATCATTTACTCGCTTGTAATTCCTTCTTTATCATCAATTTCTTCTTGTAAATTTGTCAACCCTGCATGGGCTAATTTTCTGAATTATCGTGAAGGTAAAGAATATTCTTCTTCGGCTATGGAATCTGAAGATTTTGCTAAAAATATGCTCACTTCTCCACTCAACAAAATGAAAAACTTATCCGCCTTTGCACCTACAAATATCATCACATTTTGTCAGACTTTGTGTATTTTAAATGTAATTACAACTGTAAAATCTAAATGCAATCTCTGAAACCTTACCGAATTCGATGACAGTTTATCCTTTGGAGAAACTTTCATACTTCAACCTCCTGCAAATCTGTTCATCGAGCTTCGCTTCTTGATTGAATTTCTTAGAATTTATCTTTGTGAAAAAATCTAGATCTTAAGTTAGCAGCTTTAGATTAAGAATCTCATCTTCCTTTCGTTCTCTAGGATCCATCTTTAAGATTCTTGCAAGTACCTGTTACACAAAGAAAGCTTAGATAGCATAGAAGAGTATCAAGTTAGTCAAATTCTTATGAAATTTGTGCGAGTTAATTGCTGTGGAATAACCTTTTTACCATCCTTTTTTCTTCTAAAGAAAACTTCTAAATGTCTGGTGCTTGTACTCGCAAAAGTACTTTTTGAAGAACCATCATCTATCCCTTTTTTTCCATCTTTTAAAAAATTTGATCATCTTCATCATCGCTTCTCATGTCACTTTGATGATTTTTGGAAAGCAATCTGTTTTGATATTAATTAATTAACTTTTTAGATTGTAGGTCTTCAGAGTGGTTAATCACCACAAATCGCTGAAAACCTTCAGCATTATTAAGGGTCAAATATTAAAAGTAATAATAGCAAAAAGGAAAATGCGCCCATTTTGGAGAGTCTCCTTGGATGCTTGATAAAATAATGTTGAATTAGAATTGAAATAAAAATAATCATGCACTAAATCTGCATTGAAAAGGCCAACAAAAGTGTGTATGTATGGAAATAATTTAAATAAAAAAGTTAATGAATTACTCATTAGATTTAGAGGCATCTTTTATTACTGAAACAAACAGTTTTGTTTGATAAAAATAGACAAGAATAATAGCATACATGTATTTCATTTTTATTCTTTGAGTATCTAAAGTGTTATAAGACGATTTAGAAAAAAATAAAACAATATGATTCTCAAAAAAACAAGAAAAACAAGGGAAATTTTATTTATTTTTATTTCATAAAATGATATGATTAAAAGCTAATCAGGGAGTCAATTTGGATTTTTGGAAAAGAATAAATAATATCCACAAAATTGATTAGAAACAGACACAAAAAGAAAAGATCCATCACAGACAACTTTCATTTCTATCATCTCAATAAAAATGTAGTACTCCTTGTTAAACCTCTAAAATGGTGGAGATTGGAGGAGTGTGAGAGTGCTAAACTTGCAAATGGAAAGAAACATAACCAGTGAACAGCTAAATGACATAGGGAATGAACTACAAAGAGATTTCAGCCTTATTCCTGAAACCTAGTAAGGTCAACTGTAGATCGAAGAATTAGTTCTTGGTTATTGGGTGAACAACGACTGTCTAGTTAAAAGTCTCCTTAGCAAAGGAGTTGTCAGTAGTATCACTAATAAACTTAAGAAAATTTATCTCCGAAGAGTCTCGAGCATTACCTCTGATTTACTCGCTTCCTTTTTCTCTTAACTCCACTCAGTTTAGCACCTCTAAATCCTGAATTGCGACGAAATACAGACTCTTCATCCTCTTGGCTTCTTGCATAATCTAAAGTCACTCAGTATCTTCAATACGCTAATAGAATAACTTCCCGATCTTGGGAAATATCTTGGAAATATTGAGAATCTCCAAGAACTATCGTTGAATATTTCAAATGGAAAACCATCTGAATTTCTGTAATTCTTCGTTGGGCTTCAAAACTCCAAGCAACTCAAGCATTTACGCCTCACTCTCGGAAATGTTTGCTTCACTGAAGGAGAAGAACTCAAACAACAAGAAACTGAAGAATTCACTTCAGCAGGGAGATACCTTGGTTTAATCCGAACTTTAGAAACCATCCATTTGAATCTCTATTAAGATTTTGAGTAACTACCTTCATTCCTTGAGTATGCTTTAGCATCTCCGAATCTCTAAAAAGTTGTCTTTATCACGAATCAGCCGATTTAGAATATCATCAACAAAACTATTAAAGCGATTGCTAGCTGCCATACAAGATATCTCACATGTAAATTCAACTTTCTTAACAGTCCTCCAATAGAAGATATCAATGAAAATTGGTTCTTAGATTTAGCTAAAAACTCTAATTTACAAGTGCTTAAGCTTGAAATACCAAGGAGCTTCATTAAGAGTGAGTTTAGGGAGAAGATGATCAAGTTATGTCCTAGCCTTATTAAGGTTAATATATTTAGTGTGTTTTGAAGTTGAGTGAATGTTGAGGAATATTTGGTTTTAAAATCAAGAATTACATTGACTTTCAAATCAAAACAAGGAAAGTAAAACATTTCAAAATTTAAGGTCTTTTGTGGGCAAATACAAACTTAAATAATCAGTTAAAAAGAAGTAAATACCTTTGAAATAACTTTGAAACATTGAAAGTATTTAATTTAAATTAATAGCCTATGGGGAGGATCATCAGGTAGTTTTCATTGCATAATGTGAATTGAATCATATGAAATTGCATGTGATTTGAAAAAGGAAAACATGCAAAAAATAAAGAAAGAATTCGAATTGGGAGTTTATATTCAAAATTAATAATTTGATTATTTTCCGAATAAAAACACAAATCAACCAAGTAATATTTGGTTGACTTTGCGAGAACGAACACACAGATGAAACTCTGAAATACGATTCTTCCATGCTGTGGGAGCTGGAGGGATCACCATAGTTTTTAGCGGAAAAATAAGGATTTGAGTCTACAGAAAATAGTTTTTAAAATCGATTCCGTATCATTTCAGAATTTGCATCATTCGAACTCCAAAGCGATCATCTGCTTTCAAAGCGATCTATTTAGATAAATAGACAAGCCAAAAAAGCATTCCAAGATGATCTAAGATATGTATTTCATATCTCTGGGGGGATAACAACGAAGATTTTATTGATCCCCCCTTTGTAATCGCTTGCTACGATTTCGAAGAAACGATGTATGTTTTCAACCTGTTTTCAAAATATGGATGTTTCGAGCATATGATGTGATTGATGATGGTGGGTGGTGGAGTGGATGAAGAGAGAGAGAATATCTATCTATTGAAAAAGACTTAAAAAAATTAATCAAATTCAAAAAAATTTCAAATAATTCAAATTTAATATATCGATAAATAAAAAAATATAAATAATAAAGAAACAAATATTATTAATAAACAACTAAACAGTTCGATATATTGAATGTTGTTGCTGTTGTTGCTATGCTGCTTATTTATCAAAAATACTTAAATGATTTTGGAAAATATTAAGTGAATTCTTGGGGAGGAAAGGGGGGAAGGAGGATTGGAGAAAGGAGTTAGAGAATGTACAAAATTATTGAAGGTAAATCGAATCAAAATTGAATTCTCGATTACTTATGTGCCTCAGTCAGTAGAGTAGAATAGAAAAATGAATATACTTTATCTGTTTTGAGAAATTTTTGAGATTATGTATTTCTGCAAAAAGATCAAAGTTTTGAAAAGAATGTGTTGTTTTTTATCATTAAAATCATAATGAAAAAGAAATTAATGAATGAATAATTACCATTTTTCTTATCATAGAAGGCATAATTATATGATATTATATGTTTTACATTGATTTGTCTATATATTTCATCAAGATACCCATTACAAGTACTTTAATTAAAAGCTCTTGGAGTCCCATAAGGATGAGTGGAGAGCTCAAGAGAATGAGCAGAAACCCTAATATCAAAAGGAATAATTTAATCAATAGAATAATTAATTTTCAGATTGGAGTTTAAGGAGAGAGAGAGATCTTGTTTGTAGGTTGAGAGTTTAAGTTAAAAAAAATATAAGAAATGTCAAGAAATACCAAGATGAAATCCATCGCTGCTGAAGGCATTGCAGATCACTACTGTCATGAAGAATAAGATTTCAATTCAGGTTAGTAGATTAAAAAAAAAAATAATTATTTTTAGAGTTTTACGAGTTCTCTCTAAATTCTGGATTAAAATGTTTGATTCATAAAATATTCAGAGGATGAGGAGCTTATCGAAGAAGTAACTCACTTTTACAATGGCAAATTTACAAGGAAAGAAGTAATTAGAGTATTAGAAAAGAATGACTGGTATGAAGAAGAAACATATACTACGTTAGATGAGTTACTAGCTAAAAAAGAAGCGAAAATAGCTAGTGAAAAGAAACCAAAATAACAAACGGAATAATAACCATAAGGGTAGTAAGTCATTGGAAACTAGCTGACAAGGAAAGAGGATATCAATAAAGTAGATTAGAAGAAGAATGATAATAAGAATTAACAACATAATCACAAGGAAGAACCAGAAGAACACAAAGAAGCACCTATGCTGAAGATGGTCAAGTAATAATCGAATACTGGTGGTATGTAGGCATAAAAGACAGGAGAGTATATGAAAATAGACAGAGACTTAGTGAAATTCAATGGGGGTTATCCAGAAATTAACTATGATCTCACTGCAGATTTAGATGTAACAATATTTCCTTTAATTTAAGAAAAAAAAGCTGAAATATTAAAAGATAAAAATACACCAAATTTTACAAGTTTAACAGACTTTTTTTGTCCAAATCTTCTGTTCATTTTATTATTTTTAATTATTAATGTTTTCCAATTTAGTCTAAAGAGAGTCGTAACTTAAACTTGGTGATTGTTGGCCATGTTGATTCCGGCAAGAGTACACTTATCGGTCACTTATGTCAGCTGAAAAGTGTGATTGACTAGCGATAAGCTCACAAAAATGAGAGAGACTCCAAAAACATGGGCAAGGAATCATTTAAATTTGCTTGGGTGAACGATGAGTTTGAAGCAGAAAGAGCTAGAGGTGTCACTATCGATATTGGTAATTACAAACAGATTTCTTTGAGAGAGAGTAGGGAGAGTAATAATCTTTTTGGAATTCTTTTTTATGTAGGCTATAAGGTGATTAAGACTAAGAACAAAGTAATTACTTTCCTGGATGCACCTGGACATAAGGATTTCGTTCCCAATATGATACAAGGTGTCACATAAGTAAATAGAGATTCATTGATTTAATAAATAATTTTAGGGGTTTAGTTTTGGCAAAAAGAATTTCATTTTTGAATGAAAATTTGAAAAAAAATATTTGTTTTTCTTTTCTCTGTTCTTTAGGCAGATTATGCGCTCTTGGTCATTGAAGGAACATATCCTTCTTTCGAGAGAGGATTTGAATTTGGAGGTTAAACTAAGGAACATGCATTCTTAGTTAAAGAATTAGGAGTTAGTCGTCTGATTATCTTGATTAACAAAATGGATTTAGTCAAGTGGAATTAGGAACGATATAACCACATTAAAACATAACTGATTAAGTTCTTATTGGAAATTGGATACTCTGAAGAAAATCTAATTTTCATACCAATTTCTGCTTTTTATGCTGAGAATATTGTTGATAAAACAACTATCCCTGAAGCAAGCTGGTATGAAGGGAATTGCCTCATGGATTCGCTTGACTAATTAGTTGTCCCAGATAGAAAGATAACTACGCCGTTAAGATTGAACATTTATAACTCGTTCTTCATGAAGAATAAAGGATTGGTTGTTCAGGGTAAAGTTGAAGGAGGTGTTATTTATGAGAAATCTAAGGCCCTCATCATGCCATAAGGGCTTATTGTCACCGTTAAAGGTAGTTTTATTAGTTTTTTTGTAAAATAACATGCGATTTTGTTAAGATTTTCTATTTCACTATCAAACATTTTTACTTTTAAACATTCATTTCGAAGAGATCTCAAGAGACGGCTTTAAAGTTAAACAAGCTAAAATAGGAGAGAATATCGATGTGGCCATTTCTCATAAAGAAGATTGTGAAGTCAAGTAAATATCTAAATTGTTTTGGGTTCATAAAATAAAGATTTAATTCTCTTTTGTTGTAATTGAAATTAGATCTGGTGATGTACTCTGCAGTTTAGAGCATCCAATTCCAATCGCGAGAGGATTTATCTTATAACTATGCGCGTTCGAGTTGACTTACCCTATCCTTAAAGGAACATAGATAGTCATGTACATTAACACATCTAGATGTCCAGGTATTATCAGAAGAATATCTGCAATTATCGATAAGACAACAGGGGAGGTTATTAAAAAGAATCCCAAATGTATCAGAGACCATGAATATTCCCTGGTTGAGGTTGCCATCGATAAAGAACACTGCATGGAGTTGTACAGTAATTTCAAGTCGTTCGGAAGAGTTGTAATCAGAGAGAAAATGAGCACTCTTGGAGTAGGAAAGATTGTTAGAATATGCTGAAAAAAAAAAACTTTTAGAAAAAGAAAAATCATCCACAGATTATCAGATTGTTAAACACGCACACACAGAGATTATTTGTTGGACTTGTTGACAAACCTATGCAGAAAATATCAAACAAAGAATTTGGAAGTTATTTGAGGATTTTATGTTTGTGTGTGTGTGTGTGATTTTCACAAAACTTAAATGTTTGAGAGACAGGAAGAAAAAAAATAATTACTCATCATATTTGTTTAATTTTGTGCATTCTAACAGTTTAAACTCCAACAAACTCAGTCAAGTTTAAAAAGAAAAAAAATAATAAATTCCTTTCACCAAATGTTAAAAAGTAACTCAATACACGCATACAGCTAAAACATATGCAAACTCATTTTCTAGGGATTTTTCATTTTGTTTCCCTAAAAATATTCTTCCATAGCCCGAATTCTTGTTCTTTCTTGAATCTCTTGTCTTCTTCAGCATAATGATCTTAGATGAATTTTGCTGTATCTTAAAGGCACATCTTCACGAGTTTTGCTGTCACAGGCTGAATTTATCGATCAATAATAATAATAAATAATTAAAAATCACTTAAAGAAAATAATAAAATTCCTTTCATACAGTGGAGTATTCCATAGAAGGAGAGGAATTGATTTCGATCAACCAAGTATTGTATTGATCATCAATCATGAAATCATATCCATAAATTTCAAATGAATTCTTCCTGTGTTCGACGCTATCTTTGCAACTCTTGATGGAATTTATCACAATTTCCATCATTGCTTTTTTGATTTTTTCACTGAACATATCTTATCCATTCTCTTTGTCTTTGATGTACTACACAAAGTCCTCTAGGTACATCATTGTATCGTTCACTTTTTCTTCAAAATTCTCTGCATGTTTGGAAATGCAATTATTTGCTAAATGAGCAAATTTATTGTGTAAATCCTGTGGATTGTACTCTTCAAAGCAAATCCTAATATAACAGGTATCGTAGAAATAAATTGTCAAAGGGTTCCAGTCCGTCACTAATACCCACTGGCGAATGTCAAACTAAGGAATTATTTGAGTAAAAAAAAGGAAACAGTTAACAAAAATATTTTTGAGATAATCTGCTAATAAGATATTACCTTTTTTCTATTGATAGTCATTGGGTTTTCCATATATTTTTAAGCTACCCACATGACATCCTTTCCGACTATATAGTTTATCAGTGGTTCTAATTGATCAAACGCTCTAATACCCCTTCCTCTTGATAAACCAGCTGGTTTAACAATCCAACTATTTTTCTAGTTTAAATTATATTATGGATCATATTCCTTAGAGAGTTCTAGATATTTATCACAAATTTTAGTTAACTCAGGCTCATTTGAGTCTTGAGGTCCGAGTTCCTCAGTGATCTTGGATTTTAATCCTTCTGAAAGTTAGTATGATTATTCCGAATTCTGATCGTTTTTGTATAAAATATTCCATTCTTCCGGTGACACCACAGGGAGAATGTTCTTATTCTGAAAAAATCAAACAATCAAAGGTGATAAAAGTGGGTCATTAAGGTTATTTAGACACTTCTGAACATTATTGTTTTTTACTATTAGAGCTAATTTTTATTCCAGTGGTGTAACTTTTCTTTTGAGGGCTGCACAAGCGAGGAGAATTTAGAATCTAGCGTATGCTTCTTATTTCTCATTCGCGTAAGATAATATGGAGTTCGCAGCAGCTTGCTTGTATCTTTTCAGGATCGTTTATGCTTGAGTGAATTTAAATTCTTCTATGAAATCTTCAAAATCTGATACATCACTGAGATCATAGCAACGAGGGTAGAATGTATCAATATCGATATTGTTGTACCAGATGAGATTCCTTAAATTGAGAGCTATGCCACTTTTCGAAGTTAGGTTGTGGTTTTTTTCAAAATGATTAGTAATTTATTGATCGAGGAGGAGTTCTTTATCGATGTCTTTCTTTTTCGTTGTCCATTTTAAGTCGAAAATTAAACTTTCTGGATTGGTATTCTCAATCCAACCTTCTTCTTTCAACCCATTTTTGAGCTCACTGTAGAGTCCAATCATTATGAATATTTTGGTGTTTGGATCGTAACCACGCATTTTCTTCCAGTTTGCGATGATCTCTGGTGAAATTAGTTCTTTTCGTTTTTCACCCTTATCGAGTTCAGCTTTTTTCTTGTCGGCTTCTTCTTATTCTCTGTCACCTTCGTCTTCTAAATCATTGTATTCTTGATCTTCTAATGCCATATTTTCTTTAATCTTTTGGATAATCTCACGACTCTCATCTAATATTCAAATAAAGAAACAAACAAACATAACGCATCAGCTTCAAAACAACTACAATAATGGTCTTAATTGTCCATAGGCTTAGTTCATTTCTATTGAAATTCATACATCCAAGTGTCCGCATGATGATTGACCTTTCGAAATCGATCTTTTCACGATATTTATATTTTGCACGTGTGGCTACTATCTTTTTGAGCTTGTTCATCACATCTGGCTGATTTTGGGCTTATTTTGCAATCTATTTAGTTATTTTAAAACAATTCAAAAAAGATCCAAAAAAGGATGAACAAAAATTTCATTTAAATGAAACTTTTTTGCCCAGAATCTAACACAATTTTGAAATTGAAATCTATTGTTTCTGTATTATCTTATTTCTTTTTACTTTTTCGTAGTTTTTGACTCTCATAGCTAGGTCTTTCATAGTTTTAAGGAATTAAAGGTAGTATTATTTTTTGCCAGTGCCTGAAATAAGCCCACTGGCTCTACAGCGGAAAAACAACTATAGTTTCTGCAGATCAATAGAATCACCTTGATCTTTAACTTTGGTGCGCTCTAGAAAATCGAAATTTCGCTTTTTAATAGGCTGATTTTCCTTGCTCTTGAAATTGATTATGTAAGCTCCACCAACACCTCCAATTCCTTTGTCTTTTTGATTTTCCTAAACGTTTCCTAATGCATTTGTAAGAGCTTTCATTGCGATTGTTTCTTTGATGGGTGGAAGGTGAGTCTTATTACTTGGTGTAGTGAT
>Ga0302271_10002210_pt1 | contig 17774 bp, 16 predicted proteins | sample III_Bog_N1_1_FD_198767 | JGI IMG/M metagenome (GOLD analysis project Ga0302271, IMG submission 198767) | Peat permafrost microbial communities from Stordalen Mire near Abisko, Sweden - III_Bog_N1_1 | ecosystem: Environmental > Terrestrial > Soil > Wetlands > Peat | place: Sweden: Abisko...
TACATATGGCGATGTCGAGTAATATCTCTCCGCCAGTGGATCCACACTTGTAAACCTCCCTATAGCCGGATAATACCCTCTAGCCCCATAATCATACGTATCATACCCACTCATTTCTATAAACTCCTTGCCGTTGTACTTTTTGTTTTGTACTTCGGGGTGATCGCCATCGAGGCTTTCCCAAGGTAAACCGCTGGCGTAATACTGTGTTCGTTGTACTGTTTCTCCTGTATTTGCCAGCCAGACTTCGCGAATATTGCCTAGATGGTCCTTCCTGTTATAAAAATACTGTGGGTTGGAAAGATTTTTCACATAGCCTTCTGAGTTGTAAATGCAAGGCTCTGAAACTGCAAAATTGTATACATACTTTCCTTTACCAGCAGCATCTAGCACACTCCTGTCCTCGGTAATTGTTCCGGTTATTTTGTATTCGATATTTCCAATATAAGCTGTTCCTTCTCCTGTTTTTACATAGTTGGTTACATTGGTGGTTTGACCGTTTATAGTCATCGGAACTATAATGGAACTTACTGAACTCACATTGAATGAATATAACTTAGTACCTGTTGCATTATACATATTAAAAATTGCACCCGATGATATTTGTATTTCCTGTGGCAAATTTAAGAAAATATAATCAATCTTGGATATATCACGATCTAAATCTTTAATTAAATTACCATTGGCATCATAGGACATTTCATTAGTAGCATTGGATTTGTCCTGATATTCCTTTATGCTGTATAGATTCTGACTGCCTGTATAATCATGTATTGATGTAACCTGATTCCCATGGTATGTATATCCTAGTTCATCGATATCATCACCAGGAATATCTGCCCTGTAAAGATCTGTTATATTACCCATTTTGTCATAATTAAAATATTCAAAACAGGATGATGATCCAGAAGGATTCTGATCATAAAAAGAGGGATCAAAATAATATACAGAAGCACCTGTAAGTCTGTTTAAATTATCATAAGAATAAGAATATTGTTTTAATGATGAATTGTAAGTCCAATAGACACCTGAAATATTGCCATTATAATTATATATAATATCTTCCTGAAAATTTCCACTTTTTATCATAGCCGTCCAGTTTCGAACATTGTTACCGTATTGTTCTGTATCTGTTTTATTATGCCTTAATTTTGTAGTTAGTCGTCCTAATTCATCGTATGAATTTGTTGCAAGTGTTATTGTATCACTTGTTCCAAGTTTATATCGGGTAGTAATTAATCGTTCGGCTTTGTCGTACGCATACCTGTAAATTTCAGGTATAACAGGCTGACCTGAAACATTATTTTCTTTACGTGTTTTCAAGACCTTCCCTCTAAAATCAAGGTGATTATATGTAATATCATAACCACCTAAATGATTACTTGCACGAGTTTGTACCATCCGTCCGTATTTGTCGTAATAAATGGCATTCACCTCAGATAAACCCGAATTGTCCAGATGATATATACGCGTACCTGTAAGCATTGTTTTAGTATGAACCAAATCAGGAGTATCGTAGCCGGTCAATGTAACGGACGAAAGCATACCACCTGGGTTATTATCCGAATAACTTAAAAAACCATAGTTGTCGTAATAATTCACAGACATAACAGAGACCAGGGTGAAATTAGAGTTAGTATAACCGGCTACCGGACCATTGCCGGAATAACTTTCATTCGTTACACTGCCGGAGTAACTGCTTTCCATTGCCGATCGATTGCTACTGCTGGTTATCAGCCCACTGTAAAGCAATCGTCCAAAATTGTCGTATGCATTTACCTGTCCTCGCGGATATGTCATCTTATTTAATTGTACAAAAGGTCATGCCGGTGGCTGGGATATGTCATCCCAGCTTTTGTATTATCAGGATTTGTAATCCGCTAGACTCTTAAATTCAAACAATTGTCACATCCAGCAATCTTTTTCTCCGATAGCTATAGGAGCCCAATCATTGGCTGAGAATGTAAATATGATCTATTAATTATGAGTTATGCATTAATTTTTACACCTTCTATGCAATTTTTGATATCCATGTTAGTATGAATTTTAACTTTACAAATATAGCAATAGTTTTTTAAATTTCCATTTGTTGGATTGCAAATCGTTCTAATACAGTAGGCTGTGATTGTATCCCGATAGTTATCGGGATACAATCATAGGCATTCCCATTTTTTTATTTAATGACGAGTATATAACCGTAATGATTGGTAGTAGCGACTATAAACAGGAAGTACCAGTAAAGAGATGAACCAAAAAAAATAGATTTATCAGTTTTCGATTATACTCAATCTTACTCCAAGGCTTATTTTGGTGTCCAAATAAATGCCACCATCTTTATTCAACTTTTTTCGTAAATTTGTAAGGACATTATTCAGGGAACCTTCTTTGAGTTTTGGCTGTTTCTCATGCCACACCAGATCAATGATCTTCGATTTACGTACATATCCCTCCATGTTGTCGCAAAGTAAGGCAAGTACGGCAGACTCGTAGTTGTTTAAATGAATTTTTCCGGTTTCAAATTTTAGAGATTGTTCGTCAGGTGAAAAACAGAAAGATCCGAGTTGAAAGGTATTATTGTTATAGATATTCATCCGCGGACCTGTTAGCAGGTTTTTTATACGCAACAGAACTTCCATCAACTTGTAGGGTTTCCGGGTATAATCGCTGTTTCCCAGGCTGAAGCTGGATTTGATGTCATTATTGCCATCGAGAGAAGTTGTAAATAGAATGGGTGTATTATTCTCCATTCGTATCTGTTTCCCTATTTCAAAACCATCAAGCACTCCGTTCAGAATAACGTCCAGAATAACTATGTCCGGCTTATATTGAAGGAAAGTTTCAAAAGCTTTATTTCCATTCGTCAGGTGTTGTACCTTGTAACCCTGCATCTCCAGGGCACCGGTAAGTGGCATTCCCAGGTTGACATCATCTTCAATAAGTAGTATCTTGTACATAGGTTGAAGTGTTTGAAGAGTTTGTATGGTTTGTATAGTTTGAAAGTTTTAATGGTTGAAGAGTTCTGTGTTAGCCGGATGAATGCATAATGGACTGTTTAGATGCCATTTTTGATTAAATCTGTTGAATATTGTATTGGATCAGGATTTCCAATTCTGATAGTCCGAATAATACATCAATACGGTAATAAGACACTAAATTCACTTCCTTCTCCCGGTTGACTGTTTACTTCCACCATTCCTTTGTGCTTTTCGACAATGTTCTTTACATAGTTCAAGCCTATGCCAAAACCGTTTATCTTCCTGTCTTCAGGATGGACACGGGAGTATTTGCCGAATATTAATGGCAGCTTTTCCGGTGATATCCCAAATCCATTATCTTTTATCGAAACTACCATCCACTGTCTGTTTCTGCGAACTGTGATAATGATCAGTACTTCCTGGTTGGAATACTTGATGGCATTGTCAATCAGGTTGGCGAAACATTGGTTTAATAGCTGGATATCACCCGAAACATAAAAATCAGGCAGTTCATAATCGGTTTGTATTTCTACCTTTTTTACCGGATAGCTTACGAACTTACTCTTTAATCCCTCTAAAAGATTATTCAGATTAACAGGTTCTTTGTTTAATACCAGCAGACCTTCCTCGAGTTTGGTAAGCGCTACAATCATATTGATGGTATCATTCAACTCAGAGGTGGCATTGATGGATGTATGTACTAACAACTCCTGATGCTGTATGTTGTTCTGGGAAGGAGGCATATTCAAGCAGTCCAGGTTAAAAGACAAACTGGCAACCGGACGTTTCAGTTCATGGGCTATGGTACCCAAAAACTCATTTTTAAACGCTACCAATTGTTTCTGACGGGCCAATACCCGGAGTAAGAAACGAAAGGCAAGCAGGCAGATGATAGAAAGAACCAATGAACAGAGCAACATGAGAGCCATTCGGGTGATAATCAATCCGAATGGATTTACCAATACTAATTGCAAGGACTTCTGTTTATCTAAATCTATGAATAGTATTTTGGAAGGAACCGTTAAAAAACTTGTTCCATGTAACTCCTTTGAAAGCTTCCACTCTTTACCTGTTTTTGGCTCTACAACAGTAATCGAATAGTCCGAATGGATATTCCGTGCTTGAAGGATTGTTCCAGTGATAGTATTAAGACGATACAAATTTAGAGGTACTAAACGACTGACTTCTGTATTTACAGCCAGATCTAATATTCCCAATACATTATCTGCAAAATCATTATTTTTTCTGTTATCGTACTTTGTTGTGTTTTTGCTGGTTGATGGGGGAGGAGTAACGTAGGTTTCTTCGTGTAGAATAGATCTATATAATTTATGGCGGTGATTCAATTCCTTACGAAAAGCATCTTGTAATATTACATCCGCTTCACGGATTAATCCCACACGTGTAGTTTGAAAATAGTCGTAAACTAAATACGCTTGTGTAGAAAAAATTAGCACCAGGCATATAACTCCAATATAAGAGATTCGTTTTTGAGACATATCATTTAAAAATAATAAGTAACGTAATCAGTTATAAACTATAATACTATAATGAGTCAAAATTAGTAAAATAAATCTGTTAATTTTATTTGGTTGACATATGTTATAATAATATTTAAAATATATATATTAATTAACATTAAGTTATTTTATTTAAGTGGAATATTAGAATTATGTGAGAACTTTGGTTTAACCTTGTGAGAGGATAATAGAATTAAAATCAATAATATTGCGGCATTATTTATCATTAATACAAAACCTATGAAAAAAACAGTGAAAAATGAGCCATGTTTTAATAAACTGAGTCCAGCTCAAATGAATGACATTAAAGGAGGACAATGGATTGAAATAACGAATTCGGATGGCACTATAACCAGAGTATGGGTTTAATAGCAAATGTGAGCGGAACTGTTTCGTTTAGAGTGAAGAAAAAAATCTAATATCATAAACTTAATAATGGAAATTAATCATAACCCATAATTTTAAAAGAAACTGTTCCGCTTAATTTTAATGATTTTATTTCAGTAAAACCAATAGCCTTTATTTCTTTAATGTTCTTAAACAATCCACAAATTTCAAAAAAGATATTCATGAAATATTAAAATAAATACGATTATGTTCAATAGATACAAACCCAATGTAAAAACAACCATTGACTTTTTTAAAATTACTTGACGTAAAAGTAACTAATAAAACAGTATATGAAACCTTGCAGAATCATCCTGACTGACTAAGTTTGCTGCTTTTTAAACCAATTAACTTGATTAATAACTAACACAACAAGAAGGTGCCTCTAAGGAACGAATTAAATTCAATCCATGAATTCTGATAAGAATTTGCAGACAGGATGGACGTGTCTCACTTAGTCTATTGCAAGTGGGTTGCGTAAAAAGAAGAGCGGTACCTGAAAAGCTTTGATAGAGTAGGGAAAAATAAACAATACATAAACAAAATGAAAAGGAAATTAGAAAAGATGAATTTAAGCGCAATGCGTTTAAATCTGAACAAAATGGAAATGAATGGTATTATGGCTGGTTCTGGTTCAGTTTCAACTGGAACTTCAAACAGTGTAACTTGGTCTGTTTATACTGAAACAGAATCTACTGTAGAATCAGAATCGGAAAATTAATTGAGTCAAGGAGATGCTTTTTTTAGAAGGCATCTCCTTTTATTCAACTTATAAAAATATGATAATTATATTAAGTCGTAGTGATGACGGGTCTACAATGTATGTTGCAGAATGGCTAACTTATTTGAACAAAGAATATATTATTGTTAATTCAGATGATTATAGAGCTTTGTTTTCAAGTTACAATAGTAAAGAAAATGAATTGTTATTCACTGTAAATTCAAAACAGATAAATTTGTTATTAGCAGAATCTGTTTGGAATAGAAGAAATGGATTCTCAATGAAAAGTATTGGCATAAATTTATCGTCAAAAGAGAGTGTGTTCTTAAATGTAAATGATGATTATTATGTTTCCCATAGGAAAGAGGAATTAAGATATTTATTAGATTTTGTACATTATACATTTGCTTCAAAAGGAATAAAACAATTAGGGAACTTTAGATTTAACGATGTCAATAAAATGGTAGTGCTTGATATTGCTCGAAAAGTTGGATTAAGGATACCGAATTCATTTATTCTGTCAACAAAAAATGAATTAATAAAATTGAAGAATGATTATCCAAAACGTAAAATAATATCCAAAGCTTTAAGCCAAGGGGTTTATAGAATAGAAGATGAAGTGAATTATTATAATTATGTTGAAAGAATATCAGATGTAATTTTAAAATCTTTACCAGAAACTTTTTTCCCTTCGTTATTTCAAATTGAAATTGTCAAAAAGTATGAACTAAGGATTTTTTATTTAAATGAAAAGTGTTATTCTATGGTAGTTTTTTCGCAAAAAAGTAAGAAAACAATTACAGATTTCAGAAAGCCTAATTTGGGCAATAAAAATAGAAAACTTCCCTATTTATTACCGAATTTAGTTAAAAATAAAATAGTAAAACTGATGAAAGCTTTATCATTAAATACGGGTTCTCTTGACATGATTGTTGACTCTGATGATAATTATACATTTTTAGAGGTCAATCCGGTGGGGCAATTTTCTATGACATCTTATCCTTGTAACTATTATTTAGAAAAAAAAATTGCTGAATACTTATAAAAATGAATCCAGAAAAAATATACAAACTGAAAATAAATAAAAAACAACGTGAGAATCTACCTGTTTTTTATAATTTTATAATTTACAACTATCCAAATAATAAATTATTACCTCATTATCATTTTGATGAAAAATTACAGTGTTACCAAAACTATTATCTACCTAGTAAATTAATTTCTAAAATAGATTTCGATGAATAACAATATCTTAAATGCTAAATCGAATTGTTTTTTCTACATCCATTCTGATTGTTTTATAACTTATGGAGTAAAGCGTTGTTCAATTTTGGATACTACAAATAATAAAACATATTTTGTCAATTCTGAGTATTATGAGATTGTTTTGTTGTTAAGAAAGAAGAGGATAAGTGAAATTATATCGGAATTGGACTCAAATGAGAGTGTCGAAAATTTTCAAATTTTCTTGCAGTTTTTGCTTAAAAACGATTTGGGGGTCTTTGTAGATGATATTAAGCTCTTTCCTGAAATTGACAAAGTATGGGATGACTCTTCTCCCATAACAAATGCAGTTGTAGATGTTGATTCTATTTTACACAATTTTAGTTTGATTTTTGATCAATTAGATGAATTAAGGTGTAGGTTTTTACAAATACGTTCTTTCAGATCATTATCATTCGAAGAGATAGAAACTATCTTGACTAAAACATATTTAAAAAGTTTTACATATATAGATTTTATAATTAAACAAGATTTGAGTGATAAATATTTTTCATATAAAATAAAAAAAATGTCTGATAAGTTTACAAATGCCTATTTCACAATTTACAATGTTCCTTTTGATGAAGTTGATAAACTAAATAAAGAGTATGAAAAAAATCAGATTTATTTTATAAAAAAGACTGCTTTGACTTGTAATGATTGTGGAAAAATCAATAAAAATACGTTTATTAATCACACAATTCAATCTTATATGGAAAACCTTTTATATAATGGTTGTCTTAATCGTAAGATATCAATTGATGTTGATGGATTAATAAAGAACTGTCCTTCTTTTAGGACTAATTATGGAAGTATAGAGAATATAAAACTGAAAGAAGTAATAGAATTAAAAGAATTTAAGAAGTATTGGTATATAAATAAGCAACAAATATCTGTTTGTAAAGATTGCGAGCTAAAATGTGTCTGCTCTGATTGTAGAGCATACCTAACAGATCAATCAGATATATATTCAAAACCATCTAAATGCTCATATAATCCTTATACTTTGAAATGGTAATAACTTATAATTTTTTTATGAAATACAATTTTTACATTCTATTCTTGATATTATTTAATATGGTCAGCATGTCAATATCTGCTCAAAATAAGAATGTACTAAAAAATATTAATGAAATTCTAGAAAAAGCATTTGATGTTGATCAAAATACTAGAGATTCTATTATTGCTTTGCAAAAGCACAATGATATCAATACTGCTGAATATAGAAATTTGTCAATTGATATGAATAAGCATGATTCTATTAATCAATTAGAAGTGTTTCCTATTTTAGATAAATACGGTTGGTTGGGACAACCAAAAGTTTCTGAAAAAGCATGTCGTTCATATTTTTATATTATTCAACATGCTCAAATTGATAAACAATTAAAATATTATCAACAAGTTATGCAAGCCTATAGAGCAAAATATATATCATCATCCGAATATGCTATGTTTGTTGATAGAGTAAATGTAAGACAGAACAAGTTTCAAAAGTATGCAACACAAACTGAGATAGACCAATTAGGAAATATGACCTTGTATCCCGTTATTGACATCAATCGTTTGGATTATAGACGTTCTAAAATTGGGATAGAGCCGATCTATAGTGAATTAAAAAATTCATTTTCAATTTTAAATGTTTGCAAAGATGATAAGGTTTTAATTTTTCGGATAATGGATCAAAATCAAACAAAAGGTATATCAGATGTTGATATATTTATAAATGATAAGTTAGTTGGAAAGAGTAATGATAAGGGTTTATTTCAATGCAAAATTGCAAAAACAACGCAATCCATTATTATTGCATTAAAAAAAAACAATGTCAAAAAAGAAAAGAAGTATGTTGTTAAAGAGAATGATGATTTTTCAGACTTATACATCATCTGGAATGAATAATGTATGACTTATTTGCATAACTTCTGATCGCTCAAATGAAAATTGGGTAAAAAACAATTGAAAAGCAACAAATGATTGGATTAAATTAATGGATGTTCAAAATTTAGAGATGGCGCAACAATCATGACGATGTTTAACTAAAACATTGTTTAAGGAATAAAATACATATTTTATTTACTAATAGATAATGAAGGAGAATGATAAATAACAGAGCCAATATATTTGACAATCGTTCGTATCGGTTGACAATAAAACCCACCTTAGAGTTTAATTTCAAGTGTTGGTATTGTTATGAAAAACACACGCAAGGTAGAATGTCTGAATCTGTCATGTCAGCTATAGTGCCAAAGGGATAATTATTAATTTACGAGCCAATGGCGATGGAGATACCGGTATAGGATGGTATTTGCAGAACTATATGATTAAAGATCCTTACTTTTTGAAGTATACATGGCAAACACGAATAAATAGTGGAGTAAAAAAAGCAAATGGGAATTACCTAAAAGAGGATGAGGATTATTATAAAAATTAAGCTTATCAAACATTTGCAGCCGATACTGTATGGATTCCTAATTCGGTGAAAAGATTTAATACTCCTATGGCAGTTCTTATCTCAGTACGCACTTATTCGGCTGCAGAAGATTTTCTTATCGTATTAAAAGAAAGAAAATACAGACCAGTTTTTATTGGTCGCCTGAGTATGGGTTCAACTGGCTCACCTTTATTGATTAACGAATTTACAGAAAGCGGTTTTGCAAAAGTTTGCACAAGAAGAGTGTTGTTCCCCTATTCGCAAAAATCATTTAATGAAGGTATTATGCCAGATATATCAGTGAATTATGCTTTTGATGAATTTTTGAATCAGAAAGTTGATAAAGACACAGCTATAGCTGTTGAGTTGTTAACTAAACAAATAAAATGATTTAGGGCGGTTGTAATCTTTTTTGTGAGAATAAAATAATTTAAACATTAATCTGGCTGTAATTATGGATAAAAGAATACTTTTCTCCTTTTTTAGTAGTACTTCAATGCATATCGGTGTGGTCAAGGGATTAATTGAAATGCTTAAACTTAAAGGTTATTCTATTGATATTCTGTCAAATCAAGATATGGATTCCTATAATACAGACTCGCAAGTGCATTTTCATAAAGAAATTTATAAAAATGACTATTTAGTAATAATCGCCTTTAATTTAAAGGGGTATAATCATGTAAAGAGCTTACGTAAAAAAAAGAATCTTCCACTTATTTATACATTGTGTGCAAGTGATATTGATAAGGAATATTTGTTCGACACAAAGCTTTTTAATCGAATTCTGTTGATAAATGATACCCAATATTTTTATCCGAATGCATTTCCACATGAATATACTACTAATATAGCTATCCCGTTTGAATTGATAAAAAAAAATGTTTTAGCTGATAATAAAAAGTTAAATATTTTAGTTTGTACCGACAATGCCTCATTATTGAAAATTATGCCGGTACTGAACAATCATGGAGAGTTTCATTTTACGGTTATTAGTAAAATGACGGGTGTTTTAAAAAAAATAATTAATGGTAACATTGATGTTGTGACAGCAAATGATACTGACATTGATGAATATATATTGAACTCACGGGGTGTAATTGGTTCTGGGGAGTTTATTTTACGAAGTTTACAATTGAATAGACCTTCCATAGTTGCAGGACCGAACGGTTTTGGTCGTTTAGTAAGTGGCGGGAACATTCATCAACAATTTCATTCTTTTTTCCAGGGAAGAGTAGGAGCTCAGTATGGAGAGATTATTCCATTTAATTTACTCTCTTATGAAATTGAAAGATTAATGAATAATAACGAAGATCGAAAAACAGAATTAAAGCATCTCAGTTCATTGCTTGAAGAGCAATTCGTGTTCACGGCCAATACCCTCGATAATCTTATCAAAGCCATTATCCTAAAAGCCGATATCTGGGATACAAAATTAATTCTAAGTTCTGCATATTATTTTATTGAGTATGATAGTAAATCCTTTGTAGCAGTAGATAGCAGAATGATGAAAATTCATTCGCTGATTAGTGTCGCCGAACATCAAAAAATAAAATTATTTGAGTCTGGTATTACACCGAGAGCTATCTTCAATCAAACAGGTGGAGTTAATAAAAATACGTATAACAGGTTTATTGAAAAAATGAAAGCCAGTAAAATACTTGTACCATATGAAGAATGAACCGATGCTGAATCACGAGGATCTGATTAACCCATATAGTATTATTCATAATTTTGATGTAAGCATTGTTATTCCTTTTTACAAAAAGCTAACAGAATTTATTCGAGTTTTGTCTCTAAACGCTCCCTTCTTTCAACGGAATGGTGTTGAGGTAATTATATCGATGGATGAAGATAGTCAACAAAATGGACTTATTGAACTAATTAAAACGTACCCTTTAATTAATTGGCGAGTAATAGTCAATCATCAGAAACACGAATGGCGGAATCCCGTTAAAGCAATAAATGTTGGTATTAAGTGTGCAACAAAGAAATTTGTGATGGTTTGTTCGCCGGAATCAGAATTTCATACAGACGCAATTTATCAACTCAGAAATGCTTTAGAGCATTACCATCAGCATTTTGCAATTGGATCCGTTGCTTTTGCCAGCGAAAATGATGAATTCAATTTCAATAATTATTGTTATATGCCGTATGGAAGCATTATGGTTTGTAAAGAGGATTTAATGAAAATAGGAGGATATGATGAGTCTCTTCTTCTTTGGGGTGGGGACGACGACAATATCAGAGCCAGGTTAGAAATGTCCGGCCTGAAAAAGCTATTTCTTCCTGAGGTACGGCTTATTCATCGTGAAAAGGGAAATGATGGATTTGAAAAAAGAAAAGAGAAGCGGTTCTCAATCCCTGTTAATGATGAGCTTGAAACTTATTTTCCTGATTCGTTGAAGGTTAATCAAACGGGCTGGGGAGAAGACTTTGATGACATAATATATGATTGGCAACAGAATATCTATGCAAAAGAGATTGCAGAGAAATACGTGAATAGATTTGAAACTTATAAGTTTAGTTCTCCCACAGTTTTTACGAAGAAATATCCAAGCATACTTTTAGCTCAGAGTTATAACGAAGAAAGTTTAATTGTGGTTTTTTTAGAAAATATGGCTTTATATTTTGACGGCATAATTTTTCTCGACGATGGAAGTACAGATCAGACCTATGAACTTGCTGAAAATTCAAAATTACTATTAAAAGTAAAGAAAAGTCGGTCGGGCTTTGTTGACATTGAAAACAGAAACTCATTGTTAGACTTGGTTTCATTTTTTAGTACTGAATGGATTTGTTTTATGGATACTGATGAACGATTTGATAATCGATTTGCAAACTTCGATAAAATACTGTCAGATAAAAATGCAGATGTGATTCTATTCAACTATGTAAATATCTGGAATGATAAAAACACATACAATGCTGACTATCCATATTCAAAGAATGGAATAATGGAAAAGCTACGAATGTTTCGAAATATCGGTCATGCACAAATTTACACATCAAAAGCCCGTTTTCATTTTGATGTTGTTCCATATAAGCAAAATATTGCAAGAAGTGAAATTCTTTACTTACACTTTGGGATGATTACGAAAAATCTAAGGAATAAAAAATATAACTTTTATCAAAATGAAGATATATCCAAAGATCAGATTAGTTATGAACACATGTTGAATGAGAATCCTAAGCTATTGGATGTTAACAACGTCGTTTGTCAAAGTGATTTTTTATATAATACAAAAGGTTTGAGTTTGACAAAAACCTGAATAAATTGCTAAGCCATTTGATTTACAAGATGAAAAAACATTACAATTTACTCTTGAATTCAACACAAATTAGGTATGAAGCCCCAAAAAATTGTTCTTATTACATTTTGGTATGGTCCATTTCCATGGTACTTCCAATACTTTGTCCACTCATGCGGATTTAATTTATCCATCAGTTTTATAATTGTTACTGATAATGATAAGCCCTATTATGATATTCCAAATAATGTGACTTTTGTCTGTAGAACGATAGAAGAAATCAAAACAATAGCCAGTCAGAAAATGGGTTTTCAAGTGAGCATTGATTATGCCTATAAACTTTGTGATTTTAAACCGACTTACGGATTATTATTCCCAGAATTAATTGCAGGCTATGATTTTTGGGGATACAGCGATATAGACATTATACTTGGTAATATTCGAGGGTTTATAACTGACGAAATGCTACAAGAATATGATTTTATTAGTGTGCGTCACGATTATACTACCGGATGTTTTGCATTATACAGAAATAATGAAATAATGAATTTGTTTTTTAAACGAAGCAAAGATTATAAATTGGTTTTTTCCAGTTCACAGCATTTTTGTTTTGATGAATGCAATTTTGCATGGGATGCTTTAGATGAAGGGAAGTCAATATTGGATATTAATACCGAAATTGAAAGTATGACAGAACTAATTAAGAAGGCTCAAGTTTCAAATGAAATAAATCCACATTTTGATTTTTTGTTAGTTGAAGGATTACCGGGTAAAGTGATGTTTGATAATGGAAAAATAATATACAAGAACCAATTTGAGGGAATTATGTATCATTTAGTTCGATTCAAAAGAATTTATAACCCATCAAAGATTTCTAAAACTATTCCTGGTAAGTATTATATTAGTCCAACGAGAATATACCACAACCGAAAATCAAAATAAATAGTGAAGTTCCTATATTATCATCAACACGATGCCATGGATTGTGGTCCCACTTGCCTGCGCATGGTGGCTGCATATTACGGTCGTATTTTTTCGCTTGAGAACCTGCGTACGCGATCGCTCATTACTCGTGAAGGGACCTCTATGTTGGGCATTAGTGAAGCCGCTGAAAATATAGGATTTCGAACAACAGGTGTAAAGATATCTTTTGAGGATTTGAAAGAAGCCCCTTTACCCTGCATCGTACATTGGAATCAACGGCATTTTGTTGTTGTTTACGCAATAAAGACGAAACGGGAAATGAAAGTCTCTGTAGCAGATCCTGTTGCAGGGAAAATGAAATTTACCCAAGATGAATTTTGCCGATGCTGGATAAGTACCTTAGACGAAGGTAAAGAAGTAGGCGTGGCTTTATTATTAGAACCAACCCCTGATTTTTATGAACTGGAAGATGAAAAAATAAATCGCAAAGGTTTCCAGTTCCTATTTTCCTACCTGAGACCCTATAAAAAACTGATGGTTCAACTTTTTATGGGATTGCTCTTTGGCAGTTTGTTGCAGTTGATATTGCCTTTCCTTACCCAGTCCATCGTCGATTTTGGTATTAGTTCACAGAATATCGGTTTTGTTTATTTGATATTAATTGCCCAATTGGTACTGACGTTTAGCAACTCGGCAGTTGGGTTTATCCGTGGTTGGATATTGTTGCATTTGGGTACTCGTATTAATATCGCACTGATTTCCGATTTCCTTATTAAAATGATGCGTTTGCCCATGGGGTATTTCGATACCAAAATGGTGGGTGATATTTTGCAACGCATCAACGACCATACCCGTATCCAGAATTACCTCACCAATTCGAGTCTAAGCATATTATTTTCAGTTTTCAATATTATCATTTTTAGTGGTGTTTTGTTGTTGTATAGTTTCACTATTTTTGTCATTTTTTTTACAGGCAGTGCTTTTTACTTTCTGTGGGTATGGATGTTTATGAAAAGAAGGGCTGAACTGGATCATAAGAACTTTGCACAACAATCGGCCAATCAGAGCAATGTGATTCAATTGGTGACCGGTATGCAGGAAATAAAACTAAATGCCTGTGAGCAAGAAAAACGTTGGGAATGGGAACGCATTCAGGCCAAATTATTCCGGTTGCGAATTAAGGGAATGGCATTGTCTCAATATCAGGATTCGGGAGCAGTACTGATTAATCAATCCAAGAATATCATTATTACTGCCCTGGTGGCTAAACTTGTTATTGACGGACAAATGACGCTGGGCATGATGATGGCTGTGCAATACATTATCGGGCAGTTGAATGGACCTGTGGATCAGCTTATATCTTTTTTAAGGGAGACACAGGATGCAAATTTAAGTCTGGAACGACTGAGCGAGGTACACGATAAAGAGGATGAAGAGACGAAAGACGAGCAACGTGTTAAAGAAATCCCGACAAATAAAGGCATTATACTTCAAAATGCAACTTTTGGCTATGATGGCACCTCCATTGGGGAACCTGTGATAAAAGGGATTCATCTGACTATCCCGGTAGGAAAACAAACAGCCATAGTTGGCACCAGTGGCAGCGGGAAGACCACCCTGATAAAACTGTTGCTCGGGTTTTATCCTCTGCAAAAGGGTGATATATTATTGGGTGAAAACAACCTTAAAAACTACAGCATACGCGAATGGCGAAAACGATGCGGTGTGGTGATGCAGGATGGGTTTATCTTTTCGGATAGCATAGCCAAAAATATTGCTCCCGGGGTTGAAAACATTGATAAAGAAAAGCTGCTGAATGCAGTTATCACTGCCAATATCCGGGAATTTGTAGAATCCCTGCCCCTGACGTACAATACAAAAATAGGCAATGAAGGGCATGGATTAAGTCAGGGACAAAAACAACGTATCCTGATTGCCCGTGCAGTATATAAAGATCCTGCGTTTGTTTTTCTGGACGAAGCCACCAATGCGCTGGATACAAATAATGAAATGGTCATCATGAATAACCTGCACCGCTTCTTTAAAGGACGGACTTCTGTGGTGATAGCCCATAGGCTTAGTACCGTAAAGAATGCTGACCAGATAGTTGTTCTTGAAAAAGGGGAGATCGTGGAAATAGGTACACATCAGGAACTAACAATGAAACAAGGAGCGTATTATTGGTTGGTGAAGAATCAGCTGGAACTATGACCCCCATCCCCTAAAGGGGAGTGAGAAATATTTCATCTAATTATAAAATTATGATATGAGTAATATAGTAACAAACATACAAAACGAAAGCAACTTCAACTCCCCTTTAGGGGCTGGGGGAAATTCAATTCCCCTTCAGGTGTCAGGGGTAATAGAATTACGCAGTGAGGAAGTCCAGGAGATTTTGTCTCGTCCGCCACATGCCCTTGTTCGATATGGGATTTCTATCATATGCAGTGTGATCATTATATTATTTGTCGGTAGCTTTTTCTTCAGGTATCCCGATATAGTACAAGGCGATGTGGTTATTACCACTGAGAATCCACCTGTGTGGCTGGTTGCAAAATCAACAGGAAAAATGAAAGAATTAAACTGTTACGATAAACAGGAAGTTCGTCAGGGAGATGTTTTGGCAGTAATAGATAATCCTGCATCAACAAAAGATGTCCAATCAATGAATCGATTATTGTCAACTGTTATTATTACCGATTCGAGTTTTTATATTCCTAAAGAGTTACTAATTAAATCATTTGAGTTGGGTTCTTTGCAATCAAATTTCTCTGCCTTCACAAAAGCAGCCATGAACTATGATAATTTTCGAACCCTAAATCTTACTACACAAGAAAAGTCTTCAGTATTGAAGCAGATAGTTAATCGAAAAATTTATTCTTCAGAGCTTCAGAAACAACTGGAAATGAAGAAACAGGAATTAATTATTTCAAAATCGGCTTATGGAAGGGATAAGCTATTATTCAGTCAGAAAATAATCTCAGCATCTGACATGGAAACCGCGGAACAAACTTATCTGAACAAACAGCAGGATCTGCAACAGTTACAAACTTCCATCTCTCTGCAAAATGTTGAGTTTTTGCAAATGAAAGAATCGGTAAATAAACTCTCCATGCAATACTTACTGGAAAAACATCAGTTTTTTTCAGAACTTAAATCCACACAACGTGAGCTAAAGGCAGCCATTGAAAATTGGCAACAAACTAATTTGTTGAAGGCTTCTCAATCAGGCAAAGTTACTTTTAATTCTTTCTGGAAACGGAATCAAAACATTAACTCCGGAGATAAAGTATTTGCAATAGTATCACGTAATCCGGGGCAGCTTATTGGCAAGATCAAAGTGGCAGCTTCCGGTTCCGGTAAGATTCAAACCGGGCAAAGGGTTAACATCAAAGTGGCAGGTTACCCTTATTTGGAATTTGGACTTTTACAGGCAAGGACTACCGATATTTCGCTCGTTTCAAACAATGAGTATTATTCAGTCGAAGTAAATTTCCCCAATGGTTTACAATCAACTGTTAATAAGAAAATCAGATTTACCGGTGAGATGAGTGGTACGGCAGAGATTATCACCGAGAACCGCAGTTTGATGGAGCGTTTTAGTACGCCAGTTAAACTACTTACTTCGAAGTTTTTTGAATAGTTTTTCCGGATACAAGGAATTCCGTTGAGTCGCCTTCAGATATCCCGATGGCTGTCGGAAGATGAGTAGGAGGGAGGAGCCTGAAACATTATTTTCGGAACTTACCAATGATCATGTGATGTCGGCCTGAAAGTCTCCCTGCGGTTCCTAACGCTTACACTTATCCGTTTATTTAGTTTGAGCAGTATCAGAAAGATGGGGGTAAAGCGGGGTTGGATCGTGATAAAAAAAAGGCTGTCGCAGATTTAACCTGGAGACAGCCTTTTAGTTGTTTGTATATTCAGTATATTGTTGTATCCATTTCGCTTAGAAAACACGTGGATCAGACAGATTACCTTATCTTTTTTTCTGCTTCCCGCTTACTGCCTTTTCAGGACAAAGGCGGTACGGGCAGGGATATAGAGTTTGAGCCATTCCTTGCCTGTGGGGTCATTCGGGGCAGGCAATGTGATATGCACAATGCTTTCGTCGATCAGGTTAAAGCCGCCATAGAGGGTTTCGTCGGTATTCAGCACTGTTTTGTACGATCCTTTCTCGGTGAGGATGCCATAATCGGTAAATGACTTGGTGCCATTGAAGTTGAACACGAAGATCAGGTCGCCGCGCTGATAGGCCAGCACCTGGTCGTCCTCCTTGCTCCACAGCTGCACCACAGGCAACAAGTT
>Ga0302271_10002211_pt1 | contig 17767 bp, 12 predicted proteins | sample III_Bog_N1_1_FD_198767 | JGI IMG/M metagenome (GOLD analysis project Ga0302271, IMG submission 198767) | Peat permafrost microbial communities from Stordalen Mire near Abisko, Sweden - III_Bog_N1_1 | ecosystem: Environmental > Terrestrial > Soil > Wetlands > Peat | place: Sweden: Abisko...
AACAAAAGAGAAGCACGCAGCTCAAATTAGTCAATAAATCTAAAAAAATAATAATCTTCATCACTGACTAACCAGGCTTAACTCAAAATCAAGCTTATTTTATGCTAACCCATTTACTTTATCAAACGCAGATTTAGCTGCTTGTATTGTACTTGCACTCTGATCAAGCAGAGCAATAAGCCTAAACAATGCGAGACTATTATGTGAACTCAACAATTGTTATCAAGTATTTCTACACTCAAGAGAAGCTACTACAATACATCCGAAACAAGCGGGAACCAATGAAACATTTTGGGATTCCACTTCTTGTCGAACATTTCTCTGTGTGAAAGAGCTTGGAAATGAGTAGTTTAAATACCTGCTCACATTTTTGAATATGTTAATTAGCAAGAGAGGAATAAATTCCTATTGAAAGGGTTAGAACTTGAATCTATGTGACTCACCAATAGGGTTTCATAAATTTAGAAGATAAAAATTCGAAGGATCCTTTGATCTCTCTACTTTCATACTTATTTTTGTTTACACAGCAAGGATTAAGTATATATTAATTAGTTGAGTTTCAATCCAAATTTAATAAAAACTGAGATTAGTTATCATGGGTATAATTCTTAATTTACAAGTCATAGGTGAAATATGTGAGAATCAAAATCCCAATTCGGGGATAGGATTAATTCTCAATCCAATCCCCCACCTTGCTTTGGAGAATATATCCGTTTGTGCGTTTGAACATGATGAGAAAGATGTTTTAAATGTGCTAAGTGAAAGAGATAAGATGAAGATGTTATATATAGGCTATAGGACATTTTAGAGTATCTTGTTCAAAAAATAATTGAATTATGTAAAGAAACCTCAAGGTGAATAACTAAGCCAAGGAATGTAAGCTTACTTTTATGTATCCAAAAGAGGAGGGGGCTCTTGTGTCTAAGGTAAGCAATTAATGAGGATAAACTGATGCAAAAAAGGTAAGCTTTACTGTGGATGACGGTGATTGGCGGTTTAAGTGCACAGCGAGTTTAGCAAGATCTAAAATAATAATCCAAAAAAACAAAAAAAGCAAATAGAAGAGAAATAATCTAATAATTTATATTTTCGCTGCTATGACAGACATCAAGGAGACTAAAACAGCTCAAATCGTTGAGTTTGACTACACCGAACTTCTCGACAAGTCGAAGCCTCTCTATGAGAAGATTAAGAATGCATACGGCCCTGAAGGTGTCGGCATATGTCTTATCAAGAATATTCCAGGATATGTTGAAGCGAGAAAGCAATTCCTCCCTCTTGCATATGATTTGGCTCACTTGCCCAAGGATAGCCTAGCTAAACTCACCAAACCAGAATACATGCACGCGATAGGCTGGAGCCATGGTGTCGAATAGTTCAAGGGATAATTCGATTTCTCCAAGGGATCTTTCTATGCGAACCCCACTTGCGATTTGCCAGATCAATTATCTGAAGAGGAAAAGAACGAAGGTGCGTTTGTAGCACCTAATGTCTGGCCAACTGAGGAAATTCCTTAACTTGAGAATGCCTTCAAGACTATGGGAAAGATCGTTGTTGACACCGGTGCACTTCTCTCCTTCCACATCGATGAATATGTGCACAGCGTTCAGCCAAACTATAAAAAAGGAACTCTCGAGGAAATCGTTGGGAAAGGCAAAGGCCATCTTGCTAGGCTTCTCCACTACTTCCCATCTGATGAACCCAAGTCAGTCGGAGATGACTGGTGTGGCTGGCACAACGATCATGGTGCCCTAACTGGACTCTGCTCTGCAATTTACACTGATGCAGATGGCAAGGCTCTTGATAGCTTTTATGATCCTGAAGGTGGACTCTTTGCAAAGAATAGATTCACAGCCTAGCAAAGACTTAAAATTCCCGTAGATTAGCTCGCCTTCTAAATCGGTGAGACTGCGTAAATTCTGACTGGTGGAATCCTTGAGGCGACTCCTCACTGCGTTGTTCGTGGACCATAGTCTATTGGAACTGGCATATCGAGAAACACATTTGCCTGCTTTATGTAACCAAATCTAGACTATGTCCTAGATGTTCCTGCTGGAATGAACCCAGACTAGGCTGTTAATAGGGAAGCGTATGGCGTTCCTCCTCTTAAAAATCGCTGGGAGCCAAATACAAAATACATCAAGTATGCTTTCAATTCCTTCAAGGCTTATGCTTGATTTTCACTCAATAATAATATAATGTCTAAGAGTAATTTATGTTATGGCCTCATTTTTTACTATTATTCTCAGTGAAATTGCTTAATTATCATTATTTTTTCCATGGATTGTTGAGTGATTATACTATTCGATAAATAAATATTAACTCATCCATTGATCATAGACATTGGTCTTATAACGAAGTATTTCAATTTGCCTAATAGATTCATTTGCTGTAGATATATTGCTATTTTTAGTTGAAAATAATTACTAATTTCAGCAAATAAAAAAAAATAATTAGCAAACAGAGAATAGTTAGTTTTAAACCAACCAGAACATAAATAAAACTAAAAGGGAGATTGAATAGAGAAGGTCAAGTCTTTCTTGATAAATTCATCCTTTGTGTCCTACCCTTACTGGTGCTATTTATAAATAATTAATCACACAACCATGGAAGATTTAAGATCGTTTTATATTATCTTGATTTAGGTTCTATTTTGCATATGCGCAATTTAGAGGGGTTGAGAAAGTAGTACAATCATTAAGCGAATCAGTCTAATTAAAAGAGAAAGAAAGCCTTAAGTTAGACAATTTAGTAGCAGAGAGAAAAGGAGGAGGAGGAGAGTGATCAAGAACTAGATGAGTATAAAGTTGAAGGTGTTTCTCTTCATGAGCGTACCTGTGTTTCTGATGATCGTCACATAATTCTTAGCACTATCAATCACCTACAACTTCTCAATGAGGCTCATATCTACGTACAGTGATAACTTATATCTTGATCAGTAGAATTAAATGACTCAACTCTTGGAAGCTTACAGTTTCGAATTCAGCAAAGTTTTCTAAACCTTTTCGTAAGATCTGCAAGCAATTAACAACTTCGAGTCTAAAATCCTGCGTGGAGAAGTCAATCTCGAATCAGGATTCGTCTCACCCAAAGGCAACAGCGAGAAACTTTACCAAGGGACTGAGTAACCTCAGCTGCAAACACTGGCTATTAATCACCCCTAACAAGTCACTACATGGTAAATTGTAGTTGTTGTAGCAAGAGGGGGGATAATGCCTTTTTTAAATAACAAAAAGCAATATTGTGTGAGGGTATCAACACAAAAGCAAATTTGATATGAAGAAAAAAAGAGTATTTATTGAATTAACATATGGGTGTTTTGTATTAAGGTTGAATGCTGCTACGATAGAAGAGAGTGAGTTGGATGCAGTCTCTATCAACCACATTAGAGTAGCAAGCTATGCAGAAGTGATTTCAATGGCAATCCAGTATGAAAACAATATGTTTTCGGCTTCTAGAAACATCACGATCAAGGATATCTACGAAGGATTCGTCAGTGATGGTATGCTATCTGCAACATAGTTTTTAAATTTAACCAAGCAAAACTACAAACCTCCAGCTGGTTGTCTTTACACAGGTCCTTACAACTTTGATTCTCGCTGTAGATTATGGTTCCTCGAAACCATTGATAGGGTTCGAGTAACTCCGATCGAGCCGTTGCTCTTTTACAGTGAGAAAACCAATCCATTCTTGGCTTCCAATCTCTGCAAGCGCCAAACTCAATACACGACTGACACCAGTGGAAACATAAAGCCAACAAGCTGTGGTTATTCTGTGAATTGCTTGAATTTCAGGTTATCGACTCTTCAATAGTTCTTTGATGCAGCTAATTACAAGAAATCGAAGACGATTATGATCGACCCTCGTTCAGAAATAGTCCTTTACAACTCCGTTTCAGGTTACTCCAATGAAATTCGATATCTTAAAGATGCTACCAAGGATATTTTCCCTTCGAGTACCTCAAAACAAGCAGAATTTCTTAAAGCAATACAACAACACATGCCCCGAGATTCCTCCAAAACTGAAACACTAGAAGACCTGATCATCAAAGAAGAAGGTGAATGCACTTTTAGCTCAAAACAAACATTGAAATCACTTGGATTGAAAGAAATGGACTTCAAAAGCTATACCTAATTAGTCTATGAAGTCAACAATAAAGATCCTGAGTATCTGAAGTTAGAAACCAACGATAAGTCATTTGTTTTCACGGCCAGCGATGGTGAAGAAGTATTTGTAGCGATCAATGCCATTGTCATAATTGAAAAGATCAAGACTGTTGGGGATGACGATGACGATACCTTAAAACTGAAGAATCTAATTGAGCTGCAAGATCTGTTCTTGGTTATTGATATCTTACCGAAAAACCTACTCACAACTTGGACTGACCAGCTAAAAGCAGAAATTTATGCATACTTGCTGTACTTTGGGATTGGTCTTGTTGTGATATGCTGCTTTTCGTTACTCGCTACGGGATTGATAAGCTATAAAGTTGGAGTTATGATTGAAGTACCTCTTATCCACATGATCGGTTTGCTTCATAAGCTTGAAAAAGAAGGAGGAGCTGCAGCCTTAGCAGTCATCGAAGAAGTCGCAAATTTGCAAGACGATTCTATCTTTCTTTCTCAGGATTTAGCGGTTTTATTTGAGAGCTTCATTTGCATATTTCGAATGGTGCATCTTGCAACTCAAGATATTTTCACAGTCGATGACAGCCGCTCGCTTTTGCAGTTGAACTACTAAATTAATTTCTTCAAGCAGTTTAACAACAAGCGAGTATTGGGGATTTGCTACAATAATATTGGGAATATTCATTTCTAGAATAAACGATACCTTGAAGCGATGGAGAATTATAATAATGCAATAATACTGGCTTATTATGAAGCTGGGTTGTATGCCGATAATGAAATACCAAATGAAGATGTATTGAAGTTTCTCTTGTCCAGGATTGCTGGTAAATCTGAGAAGAGTGAGGTCCCAGATGAGTAGTTAGCGTGCATACCAGAGCAGCGATTAATTGCATAAAACGAATCTGGAAATCAGGAGATCGAAGTAGAAGAGTAAGATAATTCAAAGAACATTGGAAAACAACAATAATAAAACTAATAATAATAAATAAAAGATGAAATAGCAGCTGCTTCTTCGTTCAGATATCGAAGGACTACCTCAGGATCTGTTATAGAAAACTATTAAATCACTCCTAAGAAAAGAAAATCTAGCAATAAAAGTACAGAAGCGATTCTGGAGGTTATTTTTGATCGAAGACTCAATTTCTCGTAGGCTCTCTTTATGCACAATATTTCATAAGAACTTTCTGAAAAAACTAAGAGGTGTAGATCCACAATAGATTGGCAAGATTATGAACGAGTCTTGGTGGACTTGATAGAAATAAACAAATAGTTTACTAATCTATCCTACGGCCGAAGCGTAATTCTCTTCTCGTAGCTGTCCCTGTGCAAGATCAAAATGGGGAAGATCGATGAAGCAATCTACGAATAAGGATAAGCAATCGAAAAATATGAATCGTCGCTTATTATCGATGATATTCGATAGAAAAGTGCCAGCTGTGGTGAAGGTGAAGCACTTATCCTCAACAGAAGTCTAAATGAGAGCTTCTGTATTCGAAGTGTGAGAGACAGCAGACAAAAAGGAGAACATACATAACATATATAACAAGTCAACAAAACCAGCGATATGTCACCATAAAATAAGCTAAAACAGTTCATAGACACAAATAATACCAATATTTTCATTTCAGAAAGAAGAATAGATACTGTCGAGGAAGAAGACAATACAATATTTAGTTTCTTTCGATAACGACAGAATCTAATTAAAACAAGGACCAACTTTTATCGGTTACATACAAATAGTAGCTCTGCTAAGGCCGATCCTAGCTCTCCTAATGGTTTTTAGCAAGAGCTCATGGCACGTCTCTCGTTGAAAGGCCCCGCTTCTGTATTTCCTAATCTCAGAGTAACTTAAATAGCAGAATCCGATAGTTTCCTAATTCAAAGGATAAATTCAGAATCTCAAGCTCTAAATAAGAAACATATTCATCAGAAAAACCACATCACACTCGATAGCAATCGAGCAAGATCACATTCGTAGCACAAAGATAGAGCGAACTAACAGTCAAAGTTTCATTCAGAGGAAAGAAAGAAATATGAACAAAAAGAACAACAACAAGAAGAAAAGAGAAAACACACCAGATCATTCATCAGTAACATCTTGACAGGAAGATCAAAGAGAGATATTTCTCCTTCTCCTTCTCATATCAGAGAGATCAGCAATAGTTATTGTTTGAATGACAAAGCTGAGAAAAATAATAATTTACTTAAGAATTAGCACTACTACAACGAGTAATCAACTCTGGATAATAAGAAACAGATATTATCGATCCCCAAGAACAGCGCTTAACACACAGCCTCTTAGTCTTTTTCTCCAGGCCATAAATAAGAGCATTAAAGACGAAAAAGACTGAACTCTAATATTCGCAAAAGAACAGAGAGCAAATAAATCCAATAACAAGACAAGAGCTAACTTGGAAGCTTCTATTTGTAAGACAATTAAGAAACAATCAAAATGTCATACCATTCAATATTCAGCTGTTTTCATAAGTACCAAGAACGCGTAGAAAGCGAGAAAGCTTCTATCCAAAGTAGTGAAAAGGGCTAGGACGAAGTAAATAGACTAAATACAAGCTTTTCAGCTTAATAACAATACACTAGAAACAATAAGAATAATCCCAAATCCAAGATCAATAAACATTTAGATAAAGAAGATTTAGAGTAAATTTAACGGTACGAACTTCCAAGTGACGTGCTCTTATTCTATGTGGGCTTGCAAGAAGCGCGAATTCTGTTGACAGAATCCAAAGAATGGGAATCATCCTTAGTGCTTACTGAACTCATGGAAAAAACGAGATTCTATCTACCATACTATCGCTTAGCATGCTTGCATATGCTCGAAGGAATCATGAAAAAGCATTTTCTGAATGCAAGTTCTGTAAATAAAATGGTAACTAGATTCGATCACCAAATAACATTTCGTGTTTCTTCTGTGCTCGCAGTCAATTCTGCGTACACTCAAGCGGCTAAGACATGTCTCTCCTTAGTAAATGAAGTCTTAGTCGAATAAGAAGATGACTATTCGATGTTGATTTATTCCCATAATAGCTTTTAATAAGTTATCCCATCCCTTTCTATTAAGTAGCTGAGTGCAACTGGGGCATTCTTCGCTTCGTTTATCGAAACCTTGTCAGGAGAGGTGAATTCTATTAACTTGCCGACATTCACAGATCTTAGTGATCTCAACAAAGGCAATGCTACTTCGAATCCTGGATAGAATCCGATCAATTCAAATTGCTTTTCATTGAATAATTTGTCACCATATCTGCCGAATTTCAGTGCTCTCAAAAAACAACCTTCTGACGATGAAGATCTGTTTTAAACACAGTAGTAAAACGCATTGTAATACCACAATGAGCAGCAATAACCCGAGAATTATTAAGTACCTTTGAACAAATATGTATCATTTGGAGTTAATTCTGGGTAAAATAATGTTCAAAACGAAGTAATTATCGAACCTAACAACTGTGAACATAATAAAAACAATCTATCAGGCGAATGCAGCATAATGCTGGATAATTTAGTCTAACCTCATTAGGACAACATTAAGAATTGCTAAAACAATAACACTTCCATTGAGATAAATATCATTGCATGCGAATCTCCTGACTGCTAATCTCAGAATTAGCAATAAACACATAACTTCTATGCAATGGAAACAGCTGAAAATGAATCCAATCGATAGATTCTCTCAAGCCCTATTAGTCACCATAATCATACCCTTTCATAATAAAATCCTTTTTCAAGAATCAGTTAGCAGTCTGCCAAGATGATGATGGTCACAAAGAATGACATTTAAGAAGATAATAAGAAACCCAAGAGCTATACAGTTGACTTTGATAATAATGGTTCACAACTTTCAGGAACGTTCAAGATAAAACCAAAAGCTAACACATCTTCTTTTGGCTAAGAGGGAACACCAATAATATCACTGAAACCAGCAACCAGATCATCTGCAAAGATAGTAGATTCTATTCCGATTTAGCCCAGCAAGCATCTCAAATAATATTCAAATGAGGACTCCTACAGCTCATCAAACATTCTTCGCAAGGCTGACGATCCTGCAAAACAGCAAATCTCACAGCAGAAATAATGCTTCAATAAGCAAGAAACAAGTGGTGCAAATAGTTTTTTACCTTTGAAACGGAGTTCTTTTGCAGCTTAGCCTCTTTTGAATCTACCAAGGCTACTACCGCCACTGAACTCAAAAGCCAACAAATTAGAATCTAGCAATCTCACGGAGCTTGAACGCAATGAATATCATCCAGGGGAAGTGCGATTAGAATATCCTTGTCGCTACTCCGATGAATGTCCCACACAATCAGATGATTAACGAACAATTTTACAAAATGAAACATAACTTTTCACAGAAGGAGGAGACGATTGTATCAAAACGGAAGGGTAGAATCTCAACGAATCCGCGGAAGAAGCAGAATTACACAGAGATGAGCCTGATTTATCTCCTCATTAAATACCATCTAAAGTTGATTTATCTGAGAAAGATTCGAATTAGTCATCGCCTCCAACATTTTGTCCTTTAAACCTTTAAGATGTTGCTGATTCTGCTAGTAAAGAATCACCTCTTGATTTTAAAAACAATATTTCAAAGAAAAACATCAATTTAATATTACACATTGCTGTCAGAAAAGCGATTCTTAGCTATTTTGAGAAGGATTGCGTAAAACTAGCCAAATAAAGGAGACTCACCGAACTTGGCATATTGAATCAATCAAAGAAATTCATTTTATTTATTACAGACCAATCAGGAATCACCGAAAACAGAGCTTATACGATGTTAGCCAGCTTGCTTTATGAGACACAAATATAACTTCTCGTGCTGCAACTGCATTAAGATGAGTCTTTGAAGGAACAAAATGAAGTGAGCGATTGCTGTTTCAAGAATAAATCGGTGATAAAGTATTTCTATACGCAAGATAAACTGATTTAGTACGTTAGAAACAAGCGAGAACCGATGAAGAACTTTGGGATTCCTCTTTTGGTTGAACATTTCTCAGTTTGAGACTAATTCGATGCCTCCTATTCTTAGTGAGAGAGATGTTAAAATCTAATTACAAAATACAATGCATTCTTTTTTCAAAGTATTTTTCAATAGTAATAATTAATTTATTTTAACCTGTTTATTTATTAATTTATTTATTTTCCCATTGTGATGTCTTGCAATATTACTTGAGTTTTGTTAGTCTTTTTCATATCACATTCATTTAAGAAAATTAAGTGTTTAGCTTGAACTCCCCAACTACTTTTTATAAAACTCAGTCAGAGTCTAATTAGAAACAGGATATTATTTTTCAAATTGAATTTAAATATCAAATTTACTTCTGCATTGAATTATTTTGTTTTATTAAGTTGTTTTTTTTATGTTTTTTTATTTTTTTGTTTGTTTTTTTTTATTTTTTTGTTTGAATTTAAAGATTTTTTTTATTTCTTATTAATTTGCATTGCTTTTTTTTCTTTTTGTTTTTTTAATATCTCTTTTTTCTTTCTTTTACTTATCTTTCTCTTTTTACATAAATTGACACACATGCACACATTCACAAAATCAATATTCGCATTTTTTTGAAGGATTGTTTATGGACTATTCCGGGATTTAAATAAATCAACCAGATTATCAAGCCATAAGCACATTAGTATAGTTTTGAAAATACTTGTTTATCTTGCTGGGATGCAAGATTTGCAGTAATAGTTGGAGAATTCGATTCCGGAGATCTAAATCTGCAAACTATACTGAATTAGTGTGAGAGGAGCCTATTCAATTTCGGTAATTGCTTTAATGAAGATGAGGAGTGCTTTAAAAACTAGGGGAGGACTGGTTTCCCAGAATGATGCATATTTTTTTTTGGGGATAAAATGATCATCTTCATTTATAAGCAGTTGGAAGATCGAACCCTCTCTTGCCTCAAGTCGGCTAAGATTAAATATCTTTTTTAAAAAAATATTTATTTCCCCCTCCCCGCTAAAACCTTCCCCCTTTGGAATCAATTTTTCGAAACAACTTTAAATTTAAAAATCCATAAGAAACAAAAGAAATCAAGAAATGATAAATGGGAAAGAAAATACTTAAGTATCTTCAACGCTCAAAGCAAATGATAATTAATTAAAAAAAAGGGGAAACAATAGAGAAAAAAGAAAGAGAAGTTCAATGAGAGAAAGATAACCAAAATCAATGGACCGTTTTTAAAAAATGGCATTCTCGGGCAGGTCAACCGTATCTAGGTTCTCAGCAAACTTGCAGAGTACCTTGTAGGAAAGATACGATTGACAATCTGCCATCCGTCCCCAACACTCTTAAATGTGTCCAATCCTCTCATATAACTTCATTTTACTATTGTAATAACAATTTTTCAAAAAATGAATGCATGCATGAATAATGGCCTAATTTTAATAAATGCATAAAATGAATTAATGAATGGATGAATGAATGAGATGATTGAGCAATGGAGGGATTGTTTGTACATGTAATTTAGAAAGAGAAAGATTACATGAAAAAAGAGATACGAATAATAAAAAAGAACAGGAAGATAAAATTTAAATTTAAAGTGAAAAAAAATAAATAAAAAATAAAATTAAACCCCAATAAATTTACCCAATAAACCGTAAATGTTAGTTTATTGCGCTGTGTGATGTACGTTGAGTTAGGATATTTATTATTTAGTTGAACAAATACATCTTAGTGTTTGTAACTGCTAACAATTAGTCATTTTCATGTTTTAAACAATTTTACATATTACATAACTTTTATTCTTATTTTGAAAGTATTAAAGACACCTTGAGATGAAGGTGTTGTACTTTCCTTTCTCGCAAGATACATTGTTCAATTCTCTTTCATTTAGTAATATGTATCTACTTTCTTCCTATTAAAAGAAGGAATACTCTATTATCTTAATGACTAAGAAACAAAACTAGAATTATCTATGTTTTTCTAGACTTTTGTTCAACTCGTTAAACATATTTTTATTTATCTTCCCTTTTTGAAAGGCATCTAGTATCAACACTTAATGGCGATATTCATTATTAGCTGCTATCCAAAACAATTTAATAATTAAAAGAAATAAATCATCCTTTTTGTTAATATCTTTTGTCTTTCTCTCCCATTATTTCAAATTAATCGGTTAAAAATTTTAAATTATTACTTTGCGTACTTATAAATATCAATCAAATATCCGTTAAAAATCTAAACCCCAAGAAGAAATTAGCGAAATAATTAATTAATTGCCAAAAAGACTGAAAGAGGATAAAATTCGACGAATAAACCAACATTTTTTCAATTTTAAGAAAATATTGTCTGAGATTCTAGTGTGATAGCAATGAGATTTATTTTTATATTTCTCAGCGCTACACTACGTAAAGAGCTGAAACACTTTAATGCACTAGCTTCTCAATATAGACATGTTTCCTTGTTCGACTTCTCAAGTTTTTTCAATCCTCAATCTGATCTAATTGCATTAAGACATCCAGCGATGGTTGAAATGTTTTAGGGAGGACTGTTTTCAAAAAATTATCAACTGAGAAACGAGATAAAATATGGGAAAAGAGGTTGTATGAGAATAAAGAGAAACGATAGTAAGAAATATTGAGAATTATTAAATCTCATTTAAAATAAATACAAATTAAAACATGATCTAAAATATTATTTAGACTTGTATCAACAATTAGAAAATAAACAGCATTCAAATACAATAACTCCATTATTGTATGTATGCAAATCTTAACTATTTAGAGCATATTTTTTCTATGGAGAATGCATTTCCTATCGCTCTCAGCAATTGAAACTTTTGTGAAATATCAACTCATCAAAATAATCTGGCTTTTTTTGATAAATATCGTTTGGAAAGTATGCTAAATACAATTCCTAGTCAATTACTTATTATCAAAAATTCATCTGATTTTCTTCTTTATCTTCTGAAAACACTATTTCAAACAATAAATCCTTTTAAGCTTCCAAACCAAGAAATTGAGACTTATTTTTAAGTTTGAGAAAACTACAAGATATATTAATAGGAATCCCGAATGTATTCCTTTAAATCTTTCATTCATAATTTAGAGCTCAATCTTACTTAACTAAAATTTAGGATTACTACATCTCTCAAAGTAAGGGATAAATTCTTGCAAAACCCTTCCAGGACTTACTTAATACTCTCTTTTATACTTTTATTAGAAAAATATTTATCTATTTGCCTTTAACTTTTCAATAAATTACCTGTTAGGTGAAAAGTAAAAATAAACTTGCATTTGCTAATCAAAATAAATATTCAACTAAATATTATTTATAATAGTAAAAAAGATGTGTTATTCTCAATCAGCTTTTTCAATCTGTGAAAGATTATCAAATAAAAGTATGTTCAACATACATAGAAACAATTAGTAGCCTTAAGATCTAAAGTTTGTGAATCAATCTTATTCTTCTTCCTTTTTATGTTGTTATTCCTCTTCCTTTTTATTTTTTCATTCCTTTTTCTTTATATTTTTTTGTTTTTGATGCTCTTGATCTCCTATTTTTTTCTCAAGCCCACTTTTGAATATTTGATTGAGTAGCTTTGCAGCCGTTTCATAGAGATACTAATGCTAGGAAATGCAATCATAGTAAATTATATTCTTATTGGTGTTCTCTATGCTGACTAATATCATTCCATTTTCTTTAGTAGGAGATGACAAGAAATTAATGCTTTTTAAGAAGCAATAATAATCATTCGGACTCGGCAAGTTATCTGAAAGAAGGAAGAAGAAACCTTTCCCAATGAAATCTTCTAATTTCAAGTCGTCAATTTTTAGATATTAGCAGATAGTTGAATAGAATTTTTAGGCTTTAAAGAAAGATTTCGTATCTCTTGAAGTGTCATTTATTTTAATTATGTATTTATCAAGTTTCTTTGGAAGGGTGATGGGAAATTGTATTTAAGAAACTGCTTGCTATTGTGTATCTTTTTGTGGAGCATTATCCGATGGTTTCTTTTATTATGGACTAATTCCAGCTTGATTTTCCAATTTGTCAAGCCTATTGCTCATTTCATGTATTAGATCTCTCAGTTCCTGTTGATTTTTGTTGACTATTGCTCTTAATTCCTCTATTTGATTATCTTTAAACTGAGGGGCCTGTGAATTCTGAAAGAAAAGCGAAGAAAATAAAGAGGAATGTACCATATTATCACATGTTATTTGTTATTATTTTAGAAAATAATAATTTACCTAATTAAGAATAACTGAGGTGATAAGCGGATTTTTTGTAGGATCTTAACTCTATTTTTAAGAATTTTACCCAATAATATCATTTTTTAGCTTCTTATTCTTCATTATTTCTATTTCCTCTTATTATTTGTCAGAGGATAGTTCGGCTTGTTAAGTCTTGTCATCCTTCTGTGACAAATTTGAAAAAAAAATTTCCTACATCGATCTATGGGTCCGTTCAAAAGCTCTCAATTTTTGTTTAATTTACTTTCTCAAGCAGACCTTGAGTGTCTAGGTTAGTTGCCATTTGTTATGGGTAAGGACATTTTATTTAGTCAACAGATTTCCCTTCTTTTTAACATTAATTAGTTGAAACTGGTTTGCTCATTTTTTGTTTGTTTTTGTTTTCTTTTAATCAAAAATCAGTTTATTGGAAGCTACAAATCTGAATTTAAAGCGATAATCTGACTGAAATCTACCTTGTTTTGAAATCCGGGAGAATTTATTGTGATCTAATAAAGCCAATTTGAACAGTATCTTTGAAGTATCTTTCCCACCTCTCAAAAGATACAATTCTGATCAAATACTCTCTTTTATTTAATTTTCCTTTTTCATGTGAACTGGATTGAAAATACTTCATGAGATTAATTGATTTCACTCAACAAACTAATAATATTGCTGCTATTTAAATACTCATGTTGGAAAAATATTTAATGAAAAGCATAGGAGTATTTCGTGAGCTGAGGGACAATTATCTTGAGCTAATTGCTGGATACGAAAGAAGCTGAATTCATCTAAAGGAATAATTTGATGGTAATAGCATCAGTATCGAAGAAAGAAATTAAAATTCATCAGAACCTCTGATTTCCTTAATGAGGGAGTAACTAGCTTCATTAAACTAAGTATATCATCAAGTATGATATTGAAAGAATTGAGATACAATTAATTTTGCTGGAATTAGCTGTACAAGTTATTAGTTTTAGATGTTCGTTAAAAATATTGAGTGGTTGGGTTAATCAACTCGAGGGGAAGGAGTGCTTGAACCAGACCAGGTAGTTGTTGGATTGCTTATTAGGGTGAATGGGAAGATAAAGAGAGAAAGAATTGGATTCTATTTTGCAGTAGAATATTAACTTTGAGTTAATTATTATGAAGCCTAGTAGAGCTATTTAAGTATTTTTATTTTTGTTATTTCTGGAATTCTGCTATTTTTTAGAATTAATGTCTAGATAGTTTATTGGAGCAGGTGGATCTCGTTGAATGAGTAATTCACAATCGAAGGAGTAAACTAGGAAGAGGTGCTATTGATATTGAAGAAACTCACAAGTTCTCAAGAGTAGTTTCTGAAAAGATGAGCATGAACAGATGATAACAGCTGATCTTTAGCACTATTACAATAATTGGTTTTGGTTTGATTCTCAATTCCATTCAGTTTTTTATTGAGCAACTTAAGCATTCTCATTGTTATTGTTTTTGCTGATAATCACGAATCCATTTTCCTTAGTCTAAGATGAAAAGAAATCAATGCTCTTCAAGAAGAAGTAATAAGTATTCGAAAAGGAGTCTTAACGTTAAAAAAAGAAACTCTTCGTAGCAATAATTCTAAGTTCAAGCCATCAATGTATTGGAGTGAGCAGATAATTCTGTGAAATTTTTATGCTTCTTAGAATGAAACTGATTGTCTTAGCTCTTTATTTATTTTAATTATGTAAGTGTCAAGATTCATTGGTAGGCTAAAGGGAAAGGGTTTTTGAAAACTGTTTTTGTTCGTGTTTCTTTTTGCAGATCATACTATTGTGATTGCTATTATTCTGCACTGATTCCAGCTAGTTGTTCAAGTTTGTCAAATCTTCTATTGTATTCTAGTCCCTGCTTCTTTTTTATTCTCTCAATTCCTGGATTGAATCAATAACTTTCTGTTGATGTATGCTGAATAGTTCATTTAATAACTAACTTAGACTGTCTTCATTCTGAGGGCACTGCAAAATTTCAAAAAAAAGCTAAGAATTTAAGAGAAATGCATCATTTATCACAAGTTATTTGTTATTATTTTCGAAAAAGTTTATTTACTTGATCAGGAAAGCGCTAGTTCAAAGCGTCTATGCATTTTCCAAAAGAACCTTTCTTCTCCATTTTAGTATTAATAAGGTCTCTATTCGGTGAATCTATATTCTTGAAACTTTTATCTCTTGCCTCTTAATATTCGGCAGATGATAACAAGCCTTGTTTAGTCGAGTCAGTCTTCTGTGACAAATTTGATAAAAAACAATTCGTACATTGATTTGATATATATCTCTTTCAATATTGATTTATTTACATTATCAGTAAGGTCATCAGCGACTTGATTATTGCCAACATAGAGCTTTTTTTGGTATTAGCTTGGAATCTTATTCTATGTACGATTAGAAGAGATTTTTTGTTGATCAAGGCTTTGTTCAAAGAAATCAGAATCTCCTTTTTTTAGCTGTAACTCTTTTTATTAATCCTTGCAAATTAATCTTTGCGTTGGTTTCTTTAATCAAAATCAGTTTATTAGAAATTACAAATCTGAATTTAAAACAAAAATCTAAAACAAATCTAATTTTTTTTTTTATATCCATGAGAAACTAATGATCACATTTAATCAATTTTGAGAGGTTTTAAACAATTTTTTCCCACCCCAAAAGATACATTTCTGATCAGATAAAATTTAAGTTTTCGCTTTTTCATGTGAACTGGGTTGTAAGTACGTCATGAGATTAATTAAAACCAATCAATGAACTAACAATGTTGCTACGTATTAAATCTTGCAAGTGGGAATTTGATTTTCATTAGAAATTCTTAAATAATCAAGTTTCTGAATAGAGTCATGTTTCAATAATATTTAAAGCATTTCACTCTCTACTTCTGGATTTCAAGAGTGCAAGTAAGAGGCACATAAAAAACTAAGAAATATAGAAAAAAAAGATAAAAATATTAAATGGAAAGCATAGGAGTATCTTGAAGGACAATTAACTGGACTAATTAGATACGAAAGAAGTTGAATTCTTCAGGAAAGGAATTCTTTGATGGAAGTGATGACAATCCCAAAGAAGGAAGGCTTGCAATTCATTATGACCTCTGATTTCCTCAATGTGTGGAGTAACTAGCTTCGTTTGGTGAAATACATAATAAAGTATGATAATGCTAGGATTGGGATACAATTATTGCTGAATCTTATTCGTATTGCTTAGTTTAGATGTCTGGTTAGAAATATTAAGTGATTTGATTAATCAACTCGAGGAGAAGGAGTGCTTGAAGGAGATCAGCTAGTTGTTGGTTTTGTCTATTGAAAGTGAATGAGAAGATTGAATTGGATTCTGTTTTGCAGTAGAATATTAGGTTTGAGTTAAAGATTATGAGATCTTGAGTGGCTATTTAAGGTGCTATTTGAGTTCTTTCTGGAATTCTGCTATTTTTTTAGGTTCGTGTCTCGAAAGTTTATTCAAGAGGGTGGATCTCGTTGAATGAGTATTTCATAATAGAAGGAGTGAACTAGGATGAGGTACGATTGAAAAAGGAGAAGCTCACAAGTTCTCAAGAGTAGTTTCTGAAAAGATGAGCCTGAAGAGATGCTGGCTTAAGTTGATCTTTAGCATCGTTGCTGTAATTGGTTTGATTCTCAATTTCATTCAATCTATTATTTAGCAACTTAGGCAATAAAAGTAAAGTTTGCCTGCTTTTTCATTTGTTTTTCTGCAATGTAGCTTTTACTCGCAGCATGCCTATCATAAATAATTCTTAAGGGCATTTCATCACAGCTGTAAGACTCTGCTAGATAAAGGAATAGCATCATTTTTTGGAGAGATATTGTTTTGTTTTTAATCATAGGGGTTCCGTTTCTGAGGAAAAAGCAGTGCATATTCCAACTGATAGATGCATCTTGTATTTAGATAATACCAGCAATCTGTGCAACTCATGTATTAGCTGGATATTCCCTAGCTAATGGGAAGGCTAACGTTAACTATCTATTATGCCTCCCCTGTTGATAGATCTTGACTCTTGTCAATTATATACTTCTACTTATCCGACAGCCATGTGTTATTTATTACATTGTTCTTCAAATCTAGAACTGCTTATCCTCTACCTTAGATTGATATTGTTGAAGCGCTGATTGATCTCTCCCATAATACATTTGATTGTGAGTGACACACTGCTGACATCTTTTGAAGTGCTGTTCAGCAGTTATTCAGCTTATACAAGAACAAAACTCAAAAAGCATAGATTAATGCTAAAGTATTAATTAAATTATGCACTTAGATATGCATGTAAAACCTTGGGAATCTAAAATTTGAGATTAAATATTAATAAAAAAATACAAATTGTTAAATTTTCATTTAAAATAAAGGACTTTTGCTATCAATAGAAGGTTAAATACTTAAGGAAACACAAAAACCAAGTTACTATCTATTTTTACTGTATTGGGGTTGGGGTTGGGGTTG
>Ga0302271_10002212_pt1 | contig 17766 bp, 9 predicted proteins | sample III_Bog_N1_1_FD_198767 | JGI IMG/M metagenome (GOLD analysis project Ga0302271, IMG submission 198767) | Peat permafrost microbial communities from Stordalen Mire near Abisko, Sweden - III_Bog_N1_1 | ecosystem: Environmental > Terrestrial > Soil > Wetlands > Peat | place: Sweden: Abisko...
GCCTTCAACGACAGCTGTGCTGAATGATTCCTTCAGGCTGATTTCCATGATCTCAATGAAACCCTCATTTTCGATTTCAAACTTCTTTCGATCGAAGTATTTCACTCTTTCCTCCTTCGTTGTCATCAGACCTAAGTCTAAATGGTCTCCCCAAAAATATGATAATAATTATTTCACCTTGCAAAGGAAGAAGTTATGCAATAATCAGAGATAAATATATTAATAAGTATTGAACTTCTCTCATACCAATAAACGAGTGACGGGAGAGAGAGAGGAGATATTAATTGTTTTTCAGAGAGAAAAAAAGCACCGGCTGTTGGCAGAGAGATAAATATTAGCTTTCCCAAACAATACTTTTCTCTTTTTGATATTGTGATGTCAAGCTTAGAGAGATAGGCGAGTATCGCTGGTGGCTTGGATGAGGCTACTTCGGTTTCAAAAAGATAAATCAAGTAATATAAAAAGGTATTTTTTTGACAAATGCTAAATTCCATTTTTTCTTGGCTTTGAATTTGGATTTTCAAGTGAGCGAGCAAAAAAGTAGATTTAACATAAAACAATGATGATTGAGCCTATTCATGCGAAGCAAGCTATTATCGATAAAATCAAAGAAAATACAGCGTTAAGAACAGAACCAACAGATGTTGCATGGTTTCGGAAAAGCTCCACGATGAGCTAGCAATCATTTGCAAATTACAACAATAATAATAATAATAATAACAATCCTGGCAGTAGCAATCAAATAAGTAGCCCATACAATGTCAACCCTCTCAAACGAGATAGTGCTAGAGCAAAACAGGTAATGCTCCTCCTTAGCACAGCTTTTATGATATTTCATATTTTTAGTTTGCCTCTTTTGCATATTTTGATGCAAGAAAGTTGATTTAAGCTTTTTGAAGTTATAAAATCACATTAAAAAACAATCATACTTTCTTCCGAAACTAACTTCATTACACACAAATAACTGATTGGTTATAGGATATTTTAACAAATAACTCAAGAATACATTCAAATTCAAGTGTTTCCCTAGATCTCTCTCTCTTTCTTTTATTCATTTATTCATTCTAAAACCAACTTTTTTATTCATAGATAATTTCGAAAAAGCAGAAACTAAATGAAGAAAAGATATCCGTCTTGCACAACAAACGTAATGAAGGTATGAAATCAATTTTTCAATTGTACGACAAAGAAGCCACTCTCGATGAGCATGTCAAATCGAATATGACTTCCTATCAAGGCATCATGGCTTCTGTATAATTTGCGAACATAGAAAAGGAGAACCAACTAAAAAAGCTGTAGGAAGTGCTTTAACAATAAATACTCAAACAGCATAACGATTTGTCATAATAGAACTTTAAAGCTAACTCCACAGCTAGTGGTGGTTTCCCTTCTGGAGGATTTAGCTCTTAGCAGCTAGGATCATCAACAAAATCTCTTTTTGGAATTTTCTAAGATAATCCAAATAATGCTCAGTTTCTTTAAGAACACATAATTGATCTACAAAGTGGCATCGAAAGTGTTCATTTCAAAGCAGAAAATGAAGTAAAACAAAGATTATTATGCTGTTTATCATAAATAACTTACTTTTTTTACTAATTTTAAAAAGTCTGAGAAAATCTAAGAACACGAATACATGATCAGTAATCTAACGCAAACAAACAAAGGACTACGTGAAGAGATCAACGATTTATCGGAGATGAACAGAAGGTACGAAAACCAAGTCGAATCGATGAATGTAGAGATCCTGAAGATAAAAAAAGGAACAGATTGCATGTGTGTCATGAGAAATGACACTTTCAAAGCAATTTCCTAGGAAGAACAAGGAAACAACCAGAGAATCTAAACTTACCGATAAGCTGAGGAGATTTACTAAAATGAAATCAAAGATGAGTTGAAGGTATACAACACTGCGGAGGATGAGAAATTCAAATATGAGAAAAAGCTAGCAGATTAATAAAAAACTTTAGAGACTCTTGACTGGGCACTTGCAGATACACTTCGAAAGCAAGATAAATAATATGATTTGATCAAGTAGATGAATACGTTTAACTTGTTGTCTAATACGTTCATTTACTCAAACCTGAAAGAAACAGAAGAAGATCAATAATTTGAACTTACCATTGAAGAACTCGAAAAAATGGTAACAAAATTATGCAAAATCAATAGATAAAAGAGAATTTTCAATGAATCCTTTTCATAAGCATATTCTAGGTGGTTTTATCCCAGATAATTTTGAATTTTTCTTATTTATTTTGTTTTGGATGAAAAATCAAGAATTCAGCTAGTGATAGCATCAAACTCTCCTCAAGCTAAGAGTAAAAAGCTCAAATTCTAATGGAAGAAATAGCTAAATTTCAAGATTTGCATAAAGATTCGTTTAACGAGACAGTGGAAAGTCTGATTATTCTATACAAAGTAAAAAAAAATATTTTAACAAGCATATTGTATTTAAACTTTAAGGTTATTTTATACATTAGGATTTAATGTGTGAGCACTAAACTATGGGCACAAGGGTTGAGGATTTGCTAGTCCAAAAGAATAAGCTTGCGAATGAGGAAAATAGTTTAATAGAAGGTGGCGATAAGCTTGAAATCAGATAAAAATATTAAGTTGATGAACAATTGCAAAGAGAATACCGCCATTTAGTCTTGTAGCAGCATGAGAGAGAACGAACATAAAATGCAGTTTCACATCAGCTGCAATTGAGAGATATAGCAAGTATGGAGCAGTTGATTTCCAAGTGTTTTTTATTCTTGACTTAGACACTCTTTAGACTGGGGAGGATTCTAATGTCGACTAAAGCTTTACTTGTGAAAGCACAGCAAGAAGAACATATCTATGAAGGTGTCACTCCACTTCATATTAACAATAATAATGGCAATAATAACACAATAGACGCTACTGCTGGGCTTGTTGATTCAGCCGAGTTAGTGAAATCATCTTTGCTTATTGATGAGGAGGAAAAAGTTCAATCTTGTAACATTCTCGACCCAAATAATGCTCTGTTTGCTTGTGTTGATGCTGTTCTGCAATTCACAGCTGCCACAAATGCAATTGTCCCTCAGCAGAAATAACTCTCCTCCCAATAGATCCCAAGAAGCACAAGAAGTATCTCCTTCATCGCCAGTTCGTTCGCAGATTCCCCGTAGCAAGCCTAAAAAAGCGAACTCTTAGCAAAGCTCTACCACGAAAAGCTCGAGGATATTCCCGATGTTTCGTTGGAGTTTTTTGAGTTTTTAAAACGAGATTTTATGCTGAATTATTTCTGCATGATACCTAATTACAGCACGTATTTCTCATCGATGCGATAGACAATCTTAGAATGTCTTGAAGCTTATGTAGTCCAGTAGAACAAAAGGGAAATGTTCACGCACAGAAACGATGTTTCCGATGAAACAGTGCTGAACATCGAGAAATTGAAGCATGACAGTGAACTCAAAGAAGTTGTCCTGGAGGTGCTCTTCTCGAAGCTAGCAGCGCTCCGAAATGAAGGCTAGAATAATTTCGAGAATGTGCTTAGCTTAGGGTTGAAGCATTTCGAGGATCTAGTGAATAAATCTTCGTCATTGGGGAGGAACATCGTGGAACATTTGAAAGTGCAAGTTCCTTCATTTGAACGGCCAATTTCGCTGTAAGAATAGCTAATCCAAATGGAAAAGTAATATTTCTAGAAATCACATGAAAAAGAATCAAAGCGACACTCGATTAAAACAGTACCATCTAGTCCCACCAAAGTTGACTGGAAAGAAACCATCATTGCGCACAAAATCGAAGAAATGGAGAATGTAAGAGAAGAAGAAAAAAAGATAATTTCTGTTGGATATTTTTTGGATAAGTTAACTTATTGTTTGTGCTATTTTCAAGCATAAAGGACTAGATTTAGAGAGAGCAAATGAGATACGATTGAATCTCCAAGCATCCAACTCAAGCAGAAATTATTAATCTGAGAAATACCAGTCCCAATAGACCCCGCAACAAGTTAATCAAGTGCAGTTCAGTAAAGTAGTCAATAAATTCAAAGAAGGTGATTCGCTTTTGCATGTACAGCAGTCAGACGAAGATGAGTAATTTTCTCCGACTAGTCACTACAATCCTGAGAGAGATTAAATTGAAGACGAAGAGATAGTCTACATGCAAGATCAACGATGTGACACGAAAAACATGGAAGCTAAGTAATTGAGTGTCCTAAAGGAAGAACAATTAAGAGAAATACGAAAAATCAATGAGCACAAGAAAGGTAAATTGTTCACTGAACTCAAAAGAAGAGACATCACATTGAGTCTAGAATCCAAAGAAATGTGGGAAAGAGTTAAGTCATTTGATAGACAGCGATCTACATTGACTTCCAGGACATATCTTCCTTCGATTTCGTCGTTTGATATCAAAAATGCATTCTTAGCTTAGCGAGCAACTCTGAAACTAGTCAACTACCCAACTCACAGCTACCAAACGAATATAGAATGCATCCTTCCTGAAGACTACACTCCGGAGATGTAAGGAATTAACTAAAAAATGGTGGGAGAGAGAGATGTAGATTCACTTTATGAGTTTTGAATTCTGGGAACAATTATTTTTGTTTTTCAAAAAAAACAAAACAGCGGTGATAGGGTATTCGAAAAACGAAGGAAGAGCTCTTTGGTTGGAAATAATAATAATAATAGCAATACCAATGGAAACAGCAGTAATAAGAACTTTCGAACGCAAGGTTAGGTGGGGATATCAAGCAGAGATAGTACTGCTTCTTATCTGAGTAATGCAGATAAATCTCTATACAACAAATCCTATTTGTTGAGCCATTAAAGTTCTCTTTCGAATCTTCGATCGACGAGTTAGTTCGCGCATCAGCGATAATCACGTAGTCCTTTTAGCATTCCTTCCACAGCTACGGATACAGAAAGATAATAGATGAAACAGCAGCATTCATAGTTTGAAAACTCCAATCATTAATTAAGATCGAAAAGCACGGAACTTTAAACGATGAGTAATCTAGAAACAGATGGACTTTCAAGGAAGAATCTCAATAGCATCTACTTAGATAGGTAATCCGATAGCTAGAGAAACAAGAAAGCTACACTTTTGTTGTTTCCTAAGCAGAAATAAGTGTTTTCTTTGAAACCTCTGTCGTAGTAAATTTCTAAAAAAAGAGACAGAAACGGAGAAAGAAAGGAGATTGAAATCGAAGAAAATCTTTTTGATAAGCCACTAAAAACTCGGCAATCTTTACTGAACATGTACATGCCTTAGCCAATTCTGTCGACATCGAAATCAGTTTAGTCTTATAGTCTAACTTCTAGAAACAATTCTAACTTAAAGTCTCCGGATCATGAATATAAGTAGTTCCTACAAGAATAAAATAACTTAAAAGAACAAGAAGAAAACAGTTAAATTAAGCCTGAAGATGAAGGTGAGGCTGAGGAGGTTAAAAATGATAATGACGACGAGGATATTTATCACTTGTGATTTAGAAGAAACATTTTTTTATGTGATAAGCTTAAAAATAGAGTGTTAGAGCTGAAGAAGCTCTCGGACTCAGGCTATTAAAGGCATAAAATATGAACAAAATTACATGTTTTAAAGAACTAATACTGTAATCGAAATTTTGAAACCTTGCGAGGTACATAATTGTGAGGTATTTATTTTTTACTGGGAGATAAAATAAGCAAACCAAACAATTTGAAAGCGTGAACAGAATTGAAAAAAAATGTCTTATCTAGAAGATTGTTTGCATAGATGATTTTTTAGCTTTTTTATGAGAAGGAGAGTTATTGACCATACATACATGCATATAACTTGTCTGACAAATATTTTTATGATCTAACTGATATTTTATTTATTAATTCGTTCATATCAAGATGTTGAGGAAGCAAGTCTTTTCATTTCTTCTTCTGATTGCTTTCCCTGTTCTCTCACCAGTTTCAGTAAATAACCTATTGTGTTTATTAAAATAAAAAAAAAAATTTTTAATAAATTTTCAAGGAGAAATTTCATGGAAAGTAGTAGTAATTAATCAATATTTGTTTTTTTTTTTGCTTACTTTCCTCGTTGGCTAGCATTGCCTTTGGTGAATCGAATTCTTTGACTTCACCATCAGAAAGAACTAAGATTTTATCATATTGAATGATCGTTTTTAGTCTATGAGCAATTGTTATGATCGTGGTGTCTGAGAAATGTGTCCTGATCATATTCTGAATTATCCCATCTGTCTTCTCATCAATGCTTGCAGTGGCCTCATCCATCAGCAGCAACTTGCAGTTTCTCTTGAAAAAAATAATAAATTGAAAATCAATATGTCTTTTTGGAAATCAAAAATTTTTTATGAAATCTAATTTGCATACAACTATGACCCTGCAGAGTGCGATGAGCTATTTTTCACCTTATGAGAAATTTCCACCATTTGCGTCAACTTTGAGTTCTAAAATACCTGTTAAAATAACATTTATTAGTATTCATTATTTCAAGACGATATATTTTTTTGAATAATAATAAATTCATGCATAACGATTACTGGAATCTGAATTACTATTATTGATCTAGATATCCTTCATCGGAGAAGTTATATTAGCTAGATTCCTGTTGGTATCCTAAGAACTAAGAAGATTTCCTTCAGATTTTTGTTTAACAGCAGATTATTATTCTTTGTTGTCTTGAAGTTCCTTTGCTCTTTAAGCAAGAGGAGCCCATAGTTAGACTTTAGTTAACGCATTGATTACTTGCTCGTCAGAGTAGTTTCCAAAAGGATCTACATTCGTTCGAATGGTTCCTTGGAAAAGTACAGTATCTTGAGGAATCATGGAAATATTGCTTCTGAGTTCTTTGAGTCCTAAATCAGAGATTCTTCTTCCATCCAATACGATGCTACCATGTTCCTGATCGATACATAAATACCCAAAAATTCATTAAAATAAACGAAATTAACTTTAGAATAATTATTTTTGCTTTACTTCATCAACTAATTCAAGAATTCTAAGGAGACCTAGAGTTAATGTTGACTTGCCACTGCCTGTTCGACCAATCACACCAATCTATTTAATCGTTTTGAGTTTAGAAATAAAACTATTTTTCACCATTTAAAATAAAAAAAAAAACAATTTTTAACCTTTTCTTTGGAAGTAATTGAAAGTGAAACATTCTTGAGGATTATCGGTGTGTCTTTTCTATACTAGTAAGAGACGTTTTTAATATCCAAAGAGGCATTTACTGGCCATTGTGTGGATGTATTTTTTGTACTAGCTTTATCCTTAATATCTCCTTGTAACTTCTGCGGATGTTTAGATGGTAAATCAAACGGACGTTCCTATGGAGTATCTTGAATATAATTAAGAACACGATGAACAGAATTCATTTATAATTCCGTTTCAGCCATCCAAGCTGTAGTTGTTGGTAATGAATAACTAATCTTCAAAGCCCAACTTAAGCTTAATCCTGTTAGAGAAATTAAACCAAATACAAAGTTAGTGGGTTAAGATATGATCTAGAAAACGAAACTCTTAAATTATTTTTTGTTTTTACCAATAAGTGCAGCGAGGTGTTAGTCATTGGAATCTTATTCTTTCTAAACAAGTCCGAGATAAGCCGATGCAGCTATGATAACTGCAGAAAAAATATCTGTAATCAATCCTCTCAATCGATCGCAATCGAATTAATTGAAAGTTGATCTTGTTTGAGCATTAATACATCTCTCAAAAGTTGAAAAGAAATATTTCTCCTTGCTAAGACTTCGAATCTAAATTAAGCCTAGAAAAAATACGATGAAAGGTTGTTCAAACAGAGATCAGATAATAAAAATATATTATTATTTATTGTTATCTAATATTTTTTGTGATTTATTACCTTAGTTTAACTCTGTGTAGGCACCAATGAGAGGTGCTTTGATGAGATCTAGAATTCTCTTAATTTCTCGAGTGCTTCTTAGAACATACCGTAAGATGAAGTAGTAGAAAAACACGAGTACACCGCAGACTGCTAAGAATATCGGTGTGATTAAACTAATCATCACAAAGCTACCAATTATATTCATCAATCCACCGACTAATTATTAAAGTAGCATCTACAAGCTGTATTTTCAAAGATAAAACATATTGAAAATTAGAGAGAGAGAGAGAGTTTGGTGGTTACAAAAAAATTAATTAAAAAAAATTACTCATTTTAATTTTGAATATTCTTACTAATAATCGATGGAATCTAGGTCTCTTGAGAATCTAGACACGATTCTACCAAGAGGAGTTGTGTCAAAGAAGCTCATGGGACCTTGCAAAAGTCGAGAAAGCAGAGATTTATAGATATTCTTGGACACTTATATTGAAAATAGCAGAAATGATAGATATCTTAGTAAATATAGAAGACCTCCAGATAAAGACAGACTAGCATACAAAGCAGCATATTAAGTGTTATTTAAGTTAGGATATGCAACTGAGCTCCACTATCCGAGCCACCAATCGGCCATCCTATGATTGGAAGAAAAAAAAAGAAATGCCCACAAAATTAGAATTTTATCCAACAAAAAAACAAATTCAATTTGGTTACATCAATGCTGTCTAAGCAACCGAGAAGACGATGAGAGCTAAGACAATGTATTTGTACCCTCCTAATTGAAAGTATTAGTGATAAACCCTGTATGGAATAGATCCAGCAGCTTTTTCTTCATTTTCTACTAGAACTCCTTTAGACTTTTTTTCTGCATCCTATTTATTGTGGTCATTTAAATTAAGAACAATTGTGTCTTCGTCTTCTTAATCTTCCATTAGACCTTTACTTAATTCTCTAGCTTCTTTATTCACGACATCTTCATCATCTATCTGTTTTTCAAATTCCTCTAATACTTTTTCCTCCTGTACTTTTAAAAACTCTCCTGCATCTTTATCATTCAAATCATGATCCTTCAGGAATGCTAGTGCTGTTGATCCTCTTGCTACCAGTTCTCTGTAAGTTCCATGATCAGTTATTTTCCCACTTTAAAGAATCGTCACTGTATCAAATTTATCCATCAAATGCTAGTGATGTGTGATAAATACAATTGTCTTTCCTTTTAAATATTTCAAGAACACATTATTGAAGATTTGCTTTCCGACATGAGAATCAAGGGCGCTAAGACAGTCATCGACTATTATAATATCCCTATTTGCATACACAGCTCTTGCAATGCTCACACGCTATTTCTATCCACCACTTAGATTCACTCCTCGTTCTCCGATTTCAGTCATATCACCTCCAGCTAACTGGGCAATATCATCATTTAACTCACACATTTTCAAGATCTTCTTGTATCGTTTCAGCTCAAAGCTCTCCCCAAAGGTTATGTTATCTCGAAAACTGCAAGAACGCAGCCATGGCTAAAGTTAATAAAAAAAATAGTTTTAAAGACTTGAAAATAAATAATACAAAAGTTAAATTTCTAATTACATTTTGCGGGATGTACGCTATGCTTCCTTTAACGGAGATTCTTCCAGAATTTTTATGAAGTTCGTTGATTAATGCGTGCGCCAGAGTTGTCTTACCACTTGAGAAAACACCATAGATCCCGTTGAAAGATCCAGGAGCAAGCCTTAGATTTATCTCCGAAAGAGTCGAAGCACCCCATTATTATTGAATGGGTTTTTCACTGATTTCTTACAATTTAGCTGCTAACTGAGAGACATCTTCTCCTTTGTGTTCTTTCTCTTTGATTTCTTCTGACAGTTTATCTCTTTTTGCTTGATTTGCCAATACTGTATCAGGATTTCTTAGATTATGATTTTCATTCTGTGTACTCTCCCAGCTAAAATTCCCATCGATTATTTAGATTTCTCCATGTTGAAGCTTCTCTGAGAGTTCTTTATCATAATAGTTGACTTCCTTCTCTTCAGCGGATAAAAAATGCAATATTCTTGCATAAGATATTTTAATTTGATTATATTTTCCCCAGCAAGAAATCAACTGAATTATCGGAGTCTACAGCATATTTATCAAGGAAAGCGCTGTGAATGCAGTAGATGCTGTTAATGTGCTACCATTGAGAATATAGACAACAAACGTTAGAACTGCAATAAGTGACGGCGCAATGTTACTGATGCATTCAACTTACCCAATGTTGAACAGATAATCAAAGATTAGTTTTATCTCTTTTGACCGGATCTGCTAGAGGCTCTTCAAGACCCAATCTTCCCAGGCATAGTATTTGATGATTTTGATTCCTTGCAGGACAAACAAAATAATTATTTTTTATCTAAAAGATACTGTCAAAATACCAATAATTTTACCTTGAAAGAACTCAGTGATTTTCTTACACCTTTAGTCGATGATAATAAATACAGATTTTCTTATTGAAATTTGTTTCTTTTGAACATGGCGTACAAGAAGTGATGAGAGAATCAGCATGCAAGGAACGATCAATCCGACTGCTCCAAGTTCATAGATGATATATCCAGAAGCACCAATAACAACTAGAGGTGCACTTATTGAGCTAAAAGCATACAGAAAGAACCCTAGAACTTCAAAGGTATTCATAATAACTAAATTAGTCATCTTTCCAGGGTCCATGTATTTCTTAGCTGAGTTGCTCATCCTTAGAAGTTTCTCGTACATTAACCCCATGATTTAGTTCGCCATCTTTAAATAGCAAACACAAAGGTTTTAACGCATATTCACATATGACAAATTTGTTGGAATTAGAAAAAATAGTATTTTGTGTTTAGGATTAATGCATCTTATTTAATAAAAAAGCAATACTTTATAGGTGATTCTAGTTGTAATGTGTGAATAGTGTTAAGAGATGAAAGCCTTCAAGAAGAAGCAAACGAATAAGATGGAAGCATAGATGAATCCTGTGCCTTTATTGCTATGAGGATCAGCGATATTCTTAATAATTTGACTTAAAAATATTGGCCCAGCAAACTTAATTTTTTTAAAGTTTAAAATTAGATTGAAGAAACAAAAAAGGAGATGTTGAGGCACAACGTATTGTGAACATAATGAAATTAACTTACATTAAGACCTGCAGTTGTGACTGACATAGCTAAAGCCAGGATCTACTCACCTATTCCGGTCTGGAGTATGTGATAAGTTAAGCCTCTCTTAATTAAATATCCAAAAGAATAAAATAAATATAAAAATGAAAATGAAATTCAAGAAGCAATTAATCAAATGAAATTAATCTTTCTTACACTTGGGTGATTAACTTTTTGTTTTCTGATGAGACCAAGAATGAAATCAAGCTTATCGCATTCGTTAATGTCAATGAGGTCACATTCTTTTGAGGAGTTTAATTATTAAGAAAATCAAGGGATTTAAAAATTTAATTAAGAAATAAGAGTGTGTGTGTGTGGGGGGGGGAGGAGGGAGAGAGAAATCAGAAAATATCAGGATTTTAGGAAAAGAAAAGTAATGGGACTAGATAAAATTAGAAATATCGAAAAAAATGAATATGATTAGGATAGTGCTTCAAATAATTACTTACCTTTAAGATTTGGTTTTCTTGCATTTAGAATGACTTTGTTTGTCCATAAGAAGAGCATTTTGCTGATGAACGAAGCTTTAGCCTCAAGGCTAGGAGGGTGTGTAGACTCCTCACTTTTGATCTTGGCATGAGATATCATTTTAGAAAGCAGAATATTGTTAGTGAACAATGAATACTGTTGAATAATGTTATTTTGTATTTTTTGTGTTATTTATATTTTCCGTTGAAAAGTATGTTTTCTATTGTGGGATTTAAACAGTGTTTTGTCTAGATGACAGAGGATCTATGAATTCCGACAGTTGGGGCTACAACAACGAAATCTTTATCCAGAATAGATAAAGCAAGATTTAATCGGAGAAACCAACCAAAATAAAAAATAAAATTATCCTCACCAAGACTCCCCGCCCAGCGGCAACTTTCATTGTAAGTTTTAGCTTAAAAAAGGTGATTCATGGAGAGATAAAAAAATATTACCTTTGAAAAAGATCTTTAGAATCAACTAACAGGCTGAAAACTGACAAATGCTTATGGCTAAAAATATACTCAAAGTCACCCAACCATGAAAGGACCTGACCAGAACTGCATAGATCCGGATAGGTGATTAATTAAATATTATTTGCTATTTTCACCACACCTTTCTGTTAGATTCGTATCTTTCTCTAGTATTAATCCCCCACCAAAAGATAATATTAGCCATCCTTATCACATATTCTTTTATTGTTTTGGTCTCTCAAAAGTGTTCACCATATGTTTTAGATTTCATTATTACCCCCAACAAATATTTTCAGGACGTCTAGAAAGAAAATATGATTTCTTCCCTTCTTGTTATGGATTTAAATACCATGCATTTCTGAAACTTTATGATTTTTAATGGAATAATTATGTGACGAGTATTGGATAATTTATTTGTGCGACTGTGCCCAAAAGATATTAGAGAGGAAGTGAAATTACGTTTTTTCACTCTAAAAATGAGACCACATATGAGTTAAAGAATTCTTCTATTTTAAAGAAGTATTATCGTTTTGAGCAGACCTTCAATGTCCCTTCAATTGTTTATGTAAAAGAAGAGGCCTATTTCAACTATCTTTCTTCTTATTGTCTTTCATGCTTTCAAGAAAACTTTCAAAAAAGAGCCTTTTGAAGATAATAAAAGAATATTAGTGCTTAATTTTAGATGTAATAGAAATTCAAATTATTCCTTAAATCAGAAAATTGTGAAATCTATCAGATTTCAGATAATCAGAGATTCATTACAGAAAATATCAGAATAATCATTCAGATCAGAATCCCAACAGAAAGAATAAGAGAAGCATGAATTAATATGAATATCCTAAATAAGTACTTAAAAAGTGTCAAAGGAGTTTGTTTGCATCTGCAAATAAATAAAATAACTGGTTAGTAATACTTTTATTGGCTTTATTTTAATCATCAATATGAAACACGGCTTGTGAATAACTCTTAAGGAGTTGAAGGAGTTTTGAAGAAAAAAAACAAGAAAATAATGATAACCAAATTAATCAAAGAATGAGAATAAGTTATTTGATAATTTGTTTTGATTTCCATCAATCACACAGACTTAAACATAATAAGTGATTTTCATCGATCCATTCATATACTACTTTCACTGAAAAGATCATAATAGACTTGTTCTGGCATGAAGCTAAGAAAAGGTCTCACAGTAATGTTGAGAGCTATTATCTTAAGAATCTGAATTTATAATAATTTTATCGGATGAAACAGATCTCTTTTTGGCACTATTACATAAGGAATCAGTGAATATGCTCTTTCTAAAATGGATTGAAATATTTTCAGATTTTAAGCAGTTGAAATAGAAAATTTTCGAGTGATATGTAGATGTCTAATCCATTGTTATTTAGTTGGTAATTTAAATTAGTTTTCAAGAAGATCAAAGACTGAAAACAAAAGGGAGTCGATAGAATGAAGATTGATATCGCATGCGCTAGTTTCGGGTTTAAATAATAGATGATTGTGAAGGTATCCTGGAGTAAACATGGATACTTTGATGTGTCGGTATGGTTTTACTCTGGAATTAGGATTATTTTTGTCCTGGAGAATATTCTCACCATGGAGATTTGAAGAAGAAAACTTCTATGATATTTCTCCTTAAAGAAAACGAGACTAGTTACAGATCTCTTCGTGAATGATCGCTAACACCTTATTTAGACATTGAATATCTGCCTAATTTACATTAAATTCCACCCATTTCTGCTTTGGTTTGAAATTGCAATACTCTTGATTTATTTATTCTTGAGAGCAATTTTAAATCTCCTTACAATTCACTTCTATTAGACGATAATATGGTCCTAACTACAGATATTTTCTCATTTTTTGCACTTCATTCCATAGTGAAATCGAAAGAATCATTACATAGCTGCCCAATGTGTGTAGTAATGCTTTATTGTCGAGGATAATAATATCAGAAAATGTGATTCCAAATAGCAATATCAGAAATACCCCTCGAATGCAATAAACTAAACGCATCTTTGCTTCTAGTTGTTTTTCAAAAGGGATCTACTAGAAATGTTTTAAAGGACCGTTGTAAAGAAGAAGTTGAGCGAAGAATATACTCAAGAGACCATTTTAACTTGTTTTTATTGAATCATGTTTGTACCCGCACATCAGGAACTTTCTAATTAGAATAGATGATTTTAGAGCCAAAAAAAGAAGCACACTCAAGGGAACAAGTAGTAATTTCATGTTCCTGATGCAGATGAAGACTAAGAATATTGTAGTGTTGTTGAGAGCGGCAAGACCTGCTGCTCCGATGAAGAGCGTAATTGAGGAAAGCCTAGGATATTTCTCGAGTCCTTGATGGAGAGTGTTTGCAAGAGAAGCAACACTCCATGCGATGATAGCTAAGATTTATGAGCTACCTTACTGCGATGTAGATAGGATGAACTATACCAAGAGGAAGGAGTCTATGGATAGAAGTACTGGAAGCATTCCTAAACTTCTACTTAAATGCCCATGAATTCTATGTGCGTAATTACCAAAGAAGAATAATAAAATGAATAGAATTGGAGAGGATATTTTCAATCTATTTTCTCTGAGTTAATAAATGAGACTGAGAGCTTAAACGACTTATGACAGAAGGAGCAACATGAACGTCCCACTGAAATTTTGGAAAAAGAGAAAAAATAGATCTAAACGAAGGATAAAGTAGAAAATCGATAAAACTCCATGCATTAGCCAAGCTGAAGCACTGTTCAATTATTGAATCTGCTCCCTTTGAACTCTCTTTCTTCTCAATAACCCTGAGGGAGAATCTGATGCTGACTAATTTTCATCCATTTTGAGGACTAAAAGCAATAAAAATAAAGTTCTTTTTTGATAATTAGATTTTGTTTAATGTTTTCGGTCTTGTTTTGCTAAAAATTAATAATTAAAATCAAGATCCCTAGCGCTTTTTATAATAAAAACCAAGAAATTATTGATCACAATACAATTTGCTCCAATGTTTTGTAGAGCTTAATTAGATAGAATCTTTGCCTCTGTTGGGAGAAAATATCTCAAAGCATTAAAAGAAGCCTCTAGGGTTGATCCTCTCCAAAGATTAACAAAGCAAAACAGAATCAACATTGGAGGATGTTTAAATACAATAATATCAAAAAGAGTATTGATATTTTCATTCCGAAATTAAGTTAAAAAAACCCTTATGTTGCATGTTTTTTATTTTTAGAAAATGAAGAAAATAACTTAATAATTGCAATTAAATTAACAAATGAGATCCTTTTAACAGTCTCGCTCTTTTCGTCTCTCTCTTTTGAAAAACAAAAACCAAAAGATATTATTAATCTAAAATTAAAAATGGAAAATGGATTGATAGAGAAAAAACAACAAAATGATCTTGATTTCGATGCTATTCAGAATTATTTTTTATCTCAATCAAAAAGGAGACACTATTTCTTCCTTATTATAGTAAATCTAATAAAGATGTAAAGGTGATTATTACTTTGAGTTTTTTAAATTATTTTTCATTTTGTTTTATTTATTCTATGATTTAAATATAGATTTATTATTGATTCTACAGCTTTCCTCTAGCGAAAAAAAGGGAGATTATTGGCTATTACATAATATTTTTTGATTCCTGAAAAGGAATAGAGAAAATAAGAGAAAAACTATTAAAAAAGGGAAACCACAAGATTAAAAGAAATCATTAATCAGAAAAATATAATTCAAAGAACAAAACGTAAAAATAACAACAACAACAGTAGATGATTACAAGGCAAACAATCTTGGATTCTTCCACTTTTTTTAAAAAAGAAAATAAAGTAGAACTCACATAATTTTCCCTTGATGATCTTTCAGAAAAAGCAAATGCACTTAGAGGAAAGATTGTTGAATTCAATATGAAGAGCAATAGCAGCTCGGCAGCAATTACCAATATCATAGCGTTCATTAGTCTTGAAGGTAAAAATTGGAGAGGTCTTGAAATGAACTTCCTCTTTCAGTAAAATGTCATGAATTCATCTTAACTATAGGATCTTGCTAATTCGTTAGAACATCTCCAGAACTTAGAATCGCTGATTTTAGCTTTTGGAAGTATTCGCGTGAGTCTGCTTCATGCGCTGAAGGACAAGCGATCAGGAGTGGAATGGAGTAAGGTCAATCCATTCAGAGCTTTCAATCTTGAGAGCTTAAAAAGAATAGTTGAATCGATAACTCGAGTACTGCAGAACAACAGTACCACCTTGCGATAATTTGGATTGGATTTCCATGGACAGACACATGCTTAGAATATCCTTCCTGAATTAGGAAAGATGAATGAAGCCTTGTAGCAGTGCGTGAACTTAGAAATCTATGAATTTAGTTTAAATCACACTCAAATGTCTGGTAGGTTAATTATGGATAAATTCTTCGATTCTTTTGAGTTTTTAAAAGGAAAAACACAACTAAGAGTCTTCACTTTGAACATCTGCGATTGGAGTCTTGAAATAAGCCATTTCTACAAGCTTGGAAATATCTTCGGAGAGTTCTTAGGATAGGACAACGCTCCAGCCTTGGAAAAATTCTCCCTTGATCATTCGGCGAGTATTATGCTACCATCAGTTTCACCTTCCCCTATTCAAGCAATCACAGAGGGTATCATATCCATGATTAGTTCTCACTAGCGTACTCTCAAAGAACTGCATATCTGTTTTAATTCTTATAACCTTGAGGAAGGATAATTATCTCATATTTCTAATATATTTTCTCCTCTCTCGAATTGCGATGAACTTAAGATATTCTCACTGAGATTATATGGTTGGAAGCCTAAAAGTAAACTCGAACAATCCAAGTTCCTTCAAGAAATGCTTTGGTTGTTGAAATTAAAGTAGCTGTCATTCTTTAACTTTGAAAGCTTTAAGAGCTTTTCTTTTAATAATCTCAATTCTTTAAAGGCGAATTTCCTTGCGATAATAACAACTCTTAAAGAAAAATATGCAGTTAGAATGAGAATGAAATATGTGAAACTGATTTAATAGAATCTGAACTTCAAGAGGATCGAAATAAGTAAAGATATACTTGACAAAGAATTCACTAAAATATTACCTCCCTGTTGTGATAACTTTTTTATATGATTGTGACCAATAATTATTACACTTGATTGATGGAACAGATTCTAGATAAAAATGAAATTATATTATTGTAATTAGAAAATAATTTGATTTCTTATTAAGAAATGAGATTTTCAAAAAGATATTTAACAGATAATGAACATCAAAAGACAAGATATTACATAATTAGCAGCCTCTTGAGCTTTTTTCCTATGATTTTAATACAAATATTCACTTAGCTGGAGAGAAACTTAATTAAGCGGAGTCTTCTATCATTTTATTTTTGGAATAATTTAATATGAATTGGTTCTTGGGACACACGAACCAAACACAACATAGCTCAGTTTTACATCAATATCGTTAATAAAAATGGTTTTTTTTGTTGAGGGAATTAAACATCGAGGCAAGAAGTAGACTTAAGAATCAAATATTTGATCTGCTTTCAATAAAGATAAGTGTGTTCTCATTGTTCTTAGATGTATTCAACGGAATCTTAAGCGTAGCTAATACGCACACAAGGGTAGAGTTTGTCTAAGGGAATAATGTCAACATTGAGTGTGCATGATTCTTAGCTTGATTTCTTAGTGAATTTAAGTGTCTTCCTGAAAGGATTAAAATGACAGATGATAGTATCCTCAGCTGTGAATCTCACTGGGACTTTTTTCATGTCTTGTTTTTGATAAGCGTGGTTTCGGAGGAAGCCCGAGGAAGTCAGCAGATAACATCCATGAGGAGAATGAGATATTTCTTCTGTTGTTGCTGCTGCTGAGGATGGTC
>Ga0302271_10002213_pt1 | contig 17752 bp, 18 predicted proteins | sample III_Bog_N1_1_FD_198767 | JGI IMG/M metagenome (GOLD analysis project Ga0302271, IMG submission 198767) | Peat permafrost microbial communities from Stordalen Mire near Abisko, Sweden - III_Bog_N1_1 | ecosystem: Environmental > Terrestrial > Soil > Wetlands > Peat | place: Sweden: Abisko...
CAGAGACTAAAAAATCGCCGCTATATGTGATTCTTGTAAAAGATAAGAAACTGACCTCACGGATTATGGCAGGAAACAGAACCAAGGAGTTAGCCGGAAGCTTTTATATTTCAGTCGGCGCTAATCAGGATGTGAATCTTACTGACGTTGAAAAAGCAATCTTTGAAGGGTTTGAAAAATTTGAAAAAGATGGATTTACGGAAGAGGATCTTATCCGTATCAAAGCTAAAAATGAAACCGGGTTTTACAATTCGTTTGCAAGTGTACAGGGAAAAGCTTTTCAGCTTGCAGAATATGCCACTTTCACTGGAGATCCGGAGTATTACAAAAAAGATTTTGCAGCTGCACAGTCTGTTACAATGAACGATATTAAGAATGTATATAAGAAATATATTAAAGGGAAGAATTTTATTGAAACAAGCTTTGTCCCAAAGGGTAAAGTGAATTTGATTTCTGAAGGATCAGTAAACGCGGGTCTTGTCGAAGAAGATGCAACACATGCTGCTGAAGTAAAACCTGTTGCCGCTGCTGACGAACCCGTTGTTATGACACCTACAAAATTCGATCGGACAGTAATGCCCAAAATCGGGCCAGATCCTTCAGTTACAATTCCACCGGTTTGGACATCATCGCTGACCAATGGGATTAAAGTATGGGGAATTCAACAGAATGAACTTCCGCTTGTTCAATATTCAATCACACTGGGTGGCGGACATATGGCTGAGGATATTTCGAAGGCGGGTCTTGCAAACCTTGTTGCATCACTTATGAATGAAGGAACTAAAAATAAAACACCGGAGCAACTCGAGGATGCAATCGGGCTTTTGGGTGCGACGATCAGAATCTCAGCCGGTAATGAGGATATTTCGATTAATGTGAGCACACTGGCAAAGAATTTCGAAAAGACAATTGCCATTGTTCAGGAAATGATTCTCGAACCAAGGTGGGACAATGAACAATTTTCGCTCGCGAAAAGCCGGATCATCAATACCTTGAAACGGAATCAGGCAAATCCAAGCTATCTTGCTTCGACAACCCTCAATAAACTGATCTTTGGCGAAAACAATATTCTTGCAATCGAAGCATCAGGAACAGAAGCTTCCGTAACTTCTATTACAATTGATGATTTGAAAAATTTCTATGCAAACTATTTTTCACCTTCGAATGCAAAGCTAATAGTGGCTGGCGATGTTGATCAGGCCAGCGTTAAAGCAGCATTTGCCGGCCTTGCTCAAACATGGAAACCAAAAGAAGTAACACTTCCGAAACTAAAATTGCCAGTCGCACCCGAAAAATCGGCCATCTATTTTGTGGATGTTCCAGGCGCCAAACAATCGGTAATTTCAATTGGAACTCCCTCATTAACAAGAATTGATCCTGACTTCTACCCGGCAGTTGTTGCCAACTATAAATTAGGCGGTTCATTCAACGGCATCTTCAACCTTATTCTCAGGGAAGAAAAAGGATTTACCTATGGAGCCAGGTCGAATTTCTCAGGATCCAAAGATTATGGGACATTTACAGCTACTTCAATGGTGCGTACCAATTCAACGCTTGAGTCCGTGACGATTTTTAAAAATCAAATGGAAAAGTATCGCAACACAATTCCACAGGAATACATCGATTTCACGAAGGATGCGCTTATAAAAGGAAATGCTTTGCGATTCGAAACGGTTAATAGCCTGCTCGGATTATTAAATACAATAGCAACTTACGGGTTACCTGCCGATTACATCAAACAGGAAGAGGCATTTGTTAAAGGACTCACTGTTGAAAAGCAGCTAAAGATTGTAAACAAATACATCGATCCTGCAAAAATGTACTACGTCGTTGTGGGTGATGCGAAAACACAGCTTGAGGAGCTTGAAAAAGTTGGATTAGGTAAACCAATTCTTGTAAAGTAATTTTAGCTATAAAATAAAAGGCTGCCGGAATGGTAGCCTTTTATTTTATCTTATATATCCAATTACTTTGAAGTTAATCAGGGTAACCGCTACCCTTGCTTGCTGATCTTCTCAAGTTTTTCGAGGTCGACGACCTTAATCTTTCGACCATCCATCGCAATCACCTTTTCGCCGGCAAAGATCGAAAGTGTCCTGATCGCATTCGAGGAGGTCATGTTCGAAAGATTGGCAAGATCTTCGCGCGATAAATAAACACGCAGTGTCTGCATATCGTGTTCAAAGCCATATTTCTCGATTAAAAGGAGAATCGACTCGGCTAAACGTCCGCGAATGTGTTTTTGGGTGAGGCTTACCGTGCGGTAATGCGAGAATCCAAGTTCAATCGCCAGATCCTTCAAAAGAGCCAGCGAAAATTCGTAATTCCGCAACAGAACATTGTAAAGAATATCGGGGGAAATAGTGATGATTTCGGAGTCTTCGATTGCAATGGTAGTGCCATTGTGAGGTTCGCCCGCTAATAATGAACGGTATCCGATCAATCCATTTTGGGTGATCATCCGGATGATCTGTTCGCGTCCGCCAATCCCTTCTTTGATCAGCTTTACCATTCCTTCTTTAAGATACTGCATACCAATCGGCATCTCCCCTTCGCGATACACAAAATCATTTTTCTTATACCTTGTAATATCAAGGTTCTTTTCAAGAATAGCCTTTTCTTCTGGTTTCAAAAGATTGAATATGCAATTTTCTCCCTTAAACTGACTTTCGAAGACTTGACCCGAATCTAACATAGATTGCCCGATTAGATGTTATAAAACATCAAAATTAAAAATTTTATCGAAAATAAGGGCTATATATTGAGAAATGTATGGGTAATTATTTCTATTGCGGCAAAAGAGTTTTGCATTTGCAGCTGGCAATTGGCAACTTACTGCTGGTAAAATAGTGCAAACAATTCGACCCTCATCCTAAAGATAAATGTTAGTACATCTTCGTAGATTCTATATAACTCTTTTCAAATTTCTGATATATAATACCATTATTTCAAGCCCAGCAGATTTGTATGTTTATAGAAATAAGTTGTGAAAGAGCTACATTTGACTCCGGCCGGAGTCAAACATCCTATTTTGATCTCATTTTCTATAAACATACGACCTCTCTGAGGTCTTTTGTCTTTTTACTTTTGTCTTTTATCTTCTACAATACATATTTGGCTACGAGCGGCATCTTACGACCAAACCCAAACGCTTTGGACGAAACCCGAAGAATCGGAGGCGTTTGAAACCGCTTATATTCATTCCGGTTTACCATCAAAACGGTACGATGGACGGTTGCTTCATCAAAACCCATCGACACGATCTCAGCCGGACTCTTCGCCAGTTCAATATAGTCAAACAGGATCTTATCAAGCACTTCATAATTAGGAAGCGAGTCGGAATCTTTCTGATCGGGCCGTAATTCTGCAGATGGCGGTTTGGTGATCGAGTTGATCGGAATAATCTCCTGATCCCTGTTGATAAACCTTGCCATTTCGAAAACATCAGTCTTGTAAACATCGCCCAAAACCGAGAGTCCGCCATTCATATCGCCATATAAAGTGCCATAACCTACAGCTGATTCGCTTTTATTGGAAGTATTCAGCAGTATATGGCCGAATTTATTCGATAAACCCATCAGCAGCGTTCCACGAACACGAGCCTGGATATTCTCTTCCGTAAGATCGGGTACGCATCCTTTAAAAACGCCTGCCAATGTTGAATCGAAAGCATCTACAATTTCATGAATCTTGACGAGATCATATTTTACGCCCAGGTTCTCTGCCAGTTCAATCGCATCTTCAACCGAATGCGTGGAAGAATATTTCGAAGGCATTAGTAACACCTGAATATTTGCTGCCCCAAGCGCTTCAGCGGCAAGAACCAATGTAACGGCCGAATCGATACCGCCAGAAAGACCCAGTGTCGCCGTTTTAAACCCGGTTTTACGAAAGTAATCCCCAATTCCAAGCACCAGTGCATCATGAATCTTTGCGATCGTCTCCGATGCCGGCTGGATAATTTGTTCAGCCCCGCGGTTCTCCGTGTCGATGACCGTAAAATCGGGTGCGAAATACGCCATCTCACGAACGACATCTCCGCGTTGATCCACAAACAACGAACCACCATCGAAAATCAACTCCGTTTGCGCCCCCACCTGGTTGACATAGATGATCGGCACATGGTAATTCTTTGCATTATCAAGAAGAATCTCTTTTCTCAGTTTAGCCTGGTTGTATGAAAAAGGGGATGCCGACAGGTTGATAATCAGATCGGGATTTTGCCTGCAATATTCGGCAACCGGACATACAGAATAAAGGTTCTCCCTTCCGAATGTACTGAAAACAGGCTGATTAAACCAAAGATCCTCACAGATGGTGACGGCTAATTTTAATCCGTTCAGTTCTATCAGGTTGAATTCCCTGTTTGGTTCAAAATGACGGTATTCGTCAAAAATATCATACGTAGGCAACAGCGTTTTGCTATGCACACTTTCAATCCTTCCCTCTTTTAGAAAATAGGCGGAATTCAGCAACATCTTCCCGTTCGTCGAAGGGTTGATACTTGGGGCACCAACCAATGCTGCAATTCCTTTGCAATGAGCAGCAATCTGATTGACCGTTTCAATGCACTGGTCAATAAACTCCCTCCGCTCGAGCAAATCGTTGGGATAATAGCCACATACAGCAAGTTCGGAGAAAACAACAAGTTCTGCCCCTTGTGCTTTGGCTTTTTCAATATTTTGGATAATCTGATCCCTGTTTGCCTCAAAATTTCCGATGTGAAAATTCAACTGAGCAAGTGCTATTTTCATAGAAATATCTCTTTAATAAATAAATACGCCATCATCTACTCAAGCTAAACGGCGATAGGTTTGAATAACGGGCATCAAAGATTAATTTCATTGCAAAAGAAAATTGCCACTAAAGCACAAAAACACAATGATTCACAAAGAGCAAATACACGTTTACAAGACTTTGTGCAACTTCGTATCTTGGTGACTTTGTGGCATTTCCCTTCTATTATTCTTTTGTATGAAATTTACAATTAAAAAACAAACCCGACCCTCAATCGCAATGATTTTAAGGTTGTGGCATCGTTACTGTTTTTATTGGTGGTTGCATCGGTAAATCCGTTGGAATAAACAAGGCCGCCGGTGATGGCATTCCCATGTCCGAGGTCGTATTCTAAACCCGCACCAACATTAAGCCCGATATTATAAAAACGAACCTCATCTTTGATGGTCTCTTTTTGAAATTGCCCGTCGCTTGTCGAAGCTTTTGCCTTAATATTAAACCAGTTGGTAAGTCCGAACTGCGCAAAATACCGGAAACGGTTAAAATCGCGGGTACGCATTTTCAATGCAAGCGGAAATTCAAGATTCGTGAGATAGTAATTCACTTTCGTAGCCGCCGGCAGTAATTTACCTCCAAAAGAAACAGGTTGACCATAAATAAGCGAACCTCCGACAGTACTCACCGTCATTCCGGTCGTGATGGCATAGTTCTCCGACCCGACAAAAAAATCACCTTCAACACCATATCCGAATCCAAGAAAACCACCATCGCTTTTAATATCCTTCGAATCAGACTTCAGCCACGACACCTGCGGACTTGCCAGAAAAGTAAGATTAAAAATTTTCTGAGCGAAGGATACCACTGTAACTGACAGTAAAAGAAGGATAAGAATAAATTTTTTCTGGAACATATCTGATCGTTTTAAATTAGCTCACGAAACTTTCGTACACGAGTTGCCATTTTCTTAAGTAAAAATCACGCCCATTGTATACTTTTACACCAATTGAACAGAACAAAAGTAGTTAAAATTCAAAATGGTGGTCTATGTATAAAGTTTTCTGTCTGCTTCTTGTGATAATAATCATCACCAGTTGTCAGCGCAACCCATTAAAGGTCGATGTTTCAGGCGTTGATTTAAAACTAAACATTCAGCGGCTCGACCGGGATATCTTCAACGTAACGCCCGACAACAAGCTGATTGCCATCCCAGAGTTAAAGCAAACCTACGGCTCCTTTTTCGAAGCCTATAACGAAAATGTGGTGGCATTGGGCAGTACTTCTGACTCATTATACGCTTCGTACCTAAATACTTTTCTGACTGATTCGATGAGGGTGCAATCGAAGTTAAAAATCGATTCTGTTTTTAGTGATCTGACAGATCTTCAGAAAAAACTGGAAAATGGTTTCCGGCATTATAAATATTACTTTCCTGAGAAAACGATTCCCAAAGTCTATACAATCCTGTCGGGATTTAACCAGTCAGTGGTGATGACCAACGATGCGATCGGGATCAGCCTCGACAACTATCTTGGTGCTAACTGCCCGTTTTACCAGATGCTTGGTCTGCCCGAATATAAGAGAGAGAACATGTACAGTGGTAAAATCCCAACAGACGTACTTTATAACTGGGCACTTTCGGAATTTGTGTTTGATGAGACGAAAAATGACCTTTTATCGAATATGATTTACCAGGGAAAGTTGCTCTATTTCTTAGACGCAATGTTTCCCGATGAACCTGATTATCTTAAAATCGGCTACCGGCCCGACAAACCCGACTGGTGTAAGAAAAACGAAGCAGGAATGTGGACTTACCTCGTTGAACACAAGTTGTTATTCAGTACCGACAGGATGAACATCGTCCGGTTTATTGGACCGGCACCATTCACCTCAAGCTTCACCACCGACTCACCCGGAAGAACAGGGTCGTGGCTGGGATGGCAGATCGTGCGGAAATACATGAAGAAAAATCCAGACACCACTCTCCCATCACTCATGTCGGATAACGATTACCAAAGAATATTGAACGATTCAGGCTACTCACCCGAGTATTAAGATAATGAATCACCCTTGAAGCGGTTGCAAACCCTTCAAGTGGTTGTTCAATATTAAGTTTCTGAATTATGAAAGTATTCTAATTATTTTTTGAATAACCGTTTTGAAAGCGGTTTCATTGAGCGTAGCCACCCTCTTTATAATAATATTTTTATCTGCTGTAAAAATGCGGTTAGGCCGAATGTTGCTTAATACATTTAGGTTGTTGATTTTAAAGTCCTGTTCTTTCAATAGGTATGGCATAGTCATCATTAACTTGTTGGCTGGTAATTTGGCAAAGAATTATATCATCACCCTTCAAATTAACCAATACAAGCGCTGGCCTCTTCTTAGCCCCTGACAGATCAGAGAATGGGAAAGGTATAACAACAATATCACCTTTTACAAATTTTTCCATGCTTCATCTTCTTCGATTGATAACCAATCATTACCTAATGTTTTCTCACTTGCAAAGTGTGTAAGAATTATGTCATCAGGAATGCTTGTCCTTATCTCTTTACGAATAACTTCACTAAGCTTAATCTTCTCTTTATATGGCAATTGCTTTACAAGATCAACAACTTGACCGAAATTAATTGAAAGGTTGATATTACTTGCTGCAGTTTTCATGCTTTTCTTTCTTAACAATGTAAACACTTTAAATTGGATTAACCCAAATGCATTGATAGCAATGCAAATCTACAAAAATATTGGATGAAATAATACAAAAAAGGCTGCCCCGATTTACGGAACAGCCTTTAATATTTGGGTTTAAATAAATCCTATTACAATTTCCGGATTTTGATATTGCGATACCAAACGTCGTTTCCATGATCCTGAAGACCGATAAGTCCTTCTTTGGCTACTTTCGCCCAATCGGGATTGTAAGTTGGGAATTTTGAGTCTTTCACCAGCGCTTCCCATTCCGGAGTCCAAAGATGATATTCAACCACAGTAGCACCATTCTGTTTGTGAACAATGGTACCCTGGTAAGAAATAATTTCTACTGTATTCCATTGACCGGCAGGTTTTGTATTTTGTGGTTTCGCAGGAATCAGGTCGTATAACGAACCAGCCATGCGGTTTCCGTCTTTTCCCAATAATGCATCAGGGTGACGGTCGTTATCAAGAACCTGAAATTCAGGGGCAGTTCTCCAGATTTCCTTTCCGGGAACCTCTTGCGCCAGGTAGAAGATACCTGAGTTACCACCTTCGGAGATTTTCCACTCAATTTTAAGATTAAAATTTGAGAATTTCTCTTTGCCATAAACCAAATCGCCTCCGTCAACAGCACCAGCTTCGCCATTACCCGAGCCTTTTAATCTCAAAGCACCGTCTTCAACGCTCCATGCAGCAGGAAAGGTCGTTTTGTTGTAACCACGCCAACCTTCATTGGTTTTACCATCAAAAAGTAAAAGCCAACCCTGTGCCTTTTCTGCACTGGTAAGCGTATTCAAGGCTGTTTTCTCCTTTTTTACTTCTTTTTTTGGGGAAGCAGCGTTACAATTGAAGGCAAAAAAAACAGCAACAAACAAAAGTAAAAATGTACTCTTCATCGATATCAATTTTTAGTTTGTGAAATAAATAAAATCGTTCTCTTAAAATATATTGAGATATGCATTTCTTCAACAAGGCAATTTCAGCTACAAATTTTCAAAAATCTTTTGGATTTCAAACTTTAATACGGAATAAATCCAGGATAAAATTTAATGATATTATCACACTCCTAACTAACAGCCATTTACAGTCAAATCATTTCTTAATGTGCTTCGCTACAATGCCCTGATTTTTATATTACGGAACCAAACATCATTACCATGATCCTGTAATCCAATCACACCTTCTTTCGCAATATTTTCCCAGTCGGGATTCAAACCCGGAAATTTCGATTTATTCACCAGTACTTTCCATTCGGGTGTCCAAAGCTCATATTCAAGAACTTTTACCCCATTCTGGCGGTGAACGACTTTCCCCTGCAGGCAGATAATTTCAATCGAATTCCACTCTCCGACGGGTCGGGCATTCTGAGGATTTGCCGGAATAAGATCGTACAACGAACCCGATTTGCGGTTACCGTCCCTCCCCCTGGAAGCATCAGGATGATTTTCATTGTCAAGAATCTGCATTTCCAACCCACTTTTATAAATAGGCCAGCCAGCTACCTCTTTTGCCAGATAAAAGATTCCTGAATTACCTGCTTTCGATATCTTCCATTCGAGTCGCAGATCGAAATCTGAAAACAGCTGCTTTGCATAGACGATATCGCCACCATCAACTTTACCTGTATCGCCACGGCTTTCTTCACTTCTGCATTTCAGTGCTCCATCTTCGACAACCCATGCCACAGGAAATCCAGTCTTATTATATCCACGCCAACCTTCGCTTGTTTTGCCATCAAACATCAGCTGCCATCCCTGTGCCTTCTCAGCATCAGTCAACTGATTAAGAGGACCTTTTTCGCAGCACGCCACACCTTCCAATAGTTTTTTGTCAGATTGCGAGATATCACCGGTTTTCTTCGTACCGATTTTACAACCCTCAACTACAAAAAGCGTAACAATTAACAGGAAAATTAAATTCTTCATTTTAAATTGTCAATATTGGTTATCAATTGAAACGATCGTTTTGGCAGAAGAACTACCGGAATAGAATACCTCCCCTTTTCAGAACTAAATCACATTTAAATCTGTTAAAAAACAGGATGCGGAACATATTTTATTCATGATTCAAATTTACTTTAAATTATCACAATTAATAAATTCCAACATTCAACTCATTTAGTTCGTCTTACATTTAATATCTGAGTTTTTCCGTTGCAAAAAGGTGTCCGGTAAAATATGTATTAACTTTGCAGATGATAAAGTCTTTAAAAAAGGTCAATCATATAAATGTTGAATAAAATCGTTTGATTATGGGTAAAAAAATTGCAATTCTCACGGCAGGAGGAGACTGTCCCGGATTGAATGCCGCCATCAGGGGTGTTGGAAAGACCGCAATTGTAAACCATGGGATGACAGTTATCGGGTTTACCGCAGGTTTTAGCGGGTTGATCAGAAAAGAGTATGTCGAACTTGATGAAAACAAACTATCTGGAATTCTAACCCTTGGAGGAACGATTCTTGGAACATCGCGCGAAAAACCATTCAAACTTGAAAAAGGGGAAGCCTTCAATGACAAGCCCGGATTGATCAAAAAAAACTACGAAGATCTTGGACTTGATTGTGTTGTCTGTATTGGTGGAAATGGATCGATGAAGACGGCCCACCTTCTTGCAGAAGAAGGACTTAACGTAATTGGAATTCCCAAGACAATCGATAACGATGTTTTTGGTACGGAACTCACTTTTGGTTTCGACTCTGCCGTAAGCATTGCCACCGAGGCCATCGACCGTTTACACTCCACAGCCAACTCGCATCAGCGCGCCATGGTCATCGAAGTGATGGGACACAATGCAGGATGGATCGCGCTTTATGCCGGAATTGCCGGTGGTGGCGATATTATTCTGATTCCCGAAATCGGCTACAATATCAAAAAAGTATGTCGCGAAATAGAATATCGCTTCTCGAAAGGGAAAAATTCAGCAATCGTCGTCGTTGCTGAAGGAATCCAAAAGCCAGATAATATTTCAGCAGCATCGTATATTGTAGAGAAGATTCAGCAACTCACAAGCATTGAAGCACGCGAAACACGTTTGGGATATGTACAACGTGGTGGCAGCCCTTCGGCAATGGACCGGATTCTGGCGACACGTTACGGTGCCTTTGCAGCCGAGTTGATTGCAAAAGGTGAATATGGCCAGATGGTTTCCGTACATGGAGGTGTCCTTTCCGCAATTCCGCTCGAAGAAGTTGGAGGAAAGTTAAGCCTGGTCGATCCAAGCCATCCATTGATTACCAAAGCAAGGAATATGGGTGTTCTGTTCGGGGATGAATAGTGCCCGATCGAAATTATTTTTTAGCTTTGCCTTGAAGGTTCGAAATTTGTATGAATTTCGAACCTTATTTTCAAAAAGCAGTATACCAATACTTTGATTTCTTCAATTAATTAATTATAAAAATCTTACGTCCCGAAAAACTTTAACTAATTAATCATCATATGAAACGGATTTCAGGAACCATCGCCCTATTCATTTTGATTACAGTATTGCAATCAGCCATTGCTCAATCATTTGCAGACATTCAATTTGAGAAGATGGATTACAACTTTGGCAAAATCAAAGAAGAAGCCGGACCAGCCAACTACAACTTTAAATTTACTAACACAGGCAAAATTCCGCTGATCATTCAAGGTGTAGAGGCCTCATGCGGATGTACAACACCCGAATGGAGCAAGGAACCAATCCTTCCGGGGAAAACCGGATTCATTAAGGTATCATACAATCCCGACCGGCGACCCGGTGTTTTTACCAAAAGCATCACTGTAAATGCTAATGTTCAGAAAAGTCCCTATGTATTAACCATCACGGGCGAAGTGATTCCAAAAGCTTTAAGCAATGAGGATATATACCCTGTTGATTTTGGAAAAATAAGACTGAAGTCAGGTGAATTTTCGTTTATGAAAATCAAGGATAACGAGATAAAAACAGATACACTTCATTTTTACAATTCAGGTACATCACCTGTTTCGGTGAAATTCAAGATAATCCCACCCCATATCTCTATCAAAACAGTCCCTTCAGTTATTCAGCCTAAATCGAAAGGCTTTTTTCTGATCACATTTGATGCCAATAAAAAACCATCTTTTGGTTATGTAACAAATCGCATCTACCTCGCATTCAACGGTGAAGAAAAATACGACCATGACATCAAGGTAAGTGCCATCGTCGAAGAGGATTTTTCGAAACTAAGCGCTTCCGATCTTGCCAACGCACCTAAAATTGAATATAATAGCAGGACCTTTGAATTTGGAGAAATCCCTGAAGGGAAAAAAGTGGACTACACATTTAAGATCATGAACAAGGGCAAAAAAGCGTTGATAATACGAAGCGTAACAGCATCGTGCGATTGCACCGCCGGCCAACCCGCTTCAAATACCGTTCAGCCCGGAGGAGAAACCGATATGAAAGTTTCGTTTGACTCGCGTGGAAAAGTGGGAATGCAAAACAAAATAATAACAGTCATCTCGAACGACCCGGGTCACGCCACCACTATTTTAAGGGTAACCGGAACCGTGAAAAGATAACTTCCATAAAATATGAATACATGAGCTACCATCATCCCGAAAATGATCCAAAATATATTGGTTTGAAAGTCAACCCAGGTATCGAAAAACCTGAAGCAGTAAATGCCGATTCGGTTAAGCGATTTCTAAAGAAGACTAAACGCAAGCTCCTTTCAGCCGACGATTACTTCGATGGAATTCTCAAAGGAGACATTACAATTCTTAGTCAAGCTGTTACGCTTGTCGAAAGCAATAAACCTGAGCATCAGAAAGTAGCACAGGAAATTATTATCAAATGCCTTCCACATGCCGGGAAATCGGTCAGACTTGGGATTACAGGTGTACCAGGAGCTGGCAAAAGTACTTTCATCGAATCGCTTGGAAAACATATCACTAACAATGGCGGAAAGCTCGCAGTGCTCGCCATTGACCCAAGTTCCGAGCGCTCGAAAGGATCTATTCTTGGTGACAAAACCCGCATGGAGGAACTTTCTGCAGATCCGAATGCCTATATTCGCCCAAGTCCTGCGGCAGGATCGCTTGGAGGCGTGGCCCGTAAAACACGCGAGATCATCGTCTTGTGTGAGGCCGCAGGTTTCAACAATATTTTTATCGAGACAGTAGGTGTAGGTCAATCGGAAACGGTCGTACATTCAATGGTTGACTTTTTTCTGCTGATTCAGATTGCCGGAGCCGGTGACGAACTCCAGGGAATTAAGCGGGGCATTATGGAAATGGCCGATACGATTCTGATTAACAAAGCCGATGGCGATAACCACGACAGGGCACAGCTTGCAGCGGCGCAGTTCCGTAGCGCACTTCACCTTTTCCCGCCTACAGGATCGGGATGGACACCGCTTGTTTTAACCTGTTCTGCACTGGAAAACACAGGCGTTTCGAAAGTATGGAAAACTGTAAATGAATATGTTGCACTCACAAAAAAGAATGGCTTTTTCAAAAACCGGCGTCACGATCAGGCACGGTACTGGATGTACGAAACAATCAACGAAACACTTCGAAATAATTTCTACTACAATAAACTAATCAGGCCCAAACTTCCAGCATTCGAGCACCTTGTTCTAACTGATGGAATGAGCTCATTTGTAGCGGCGAACGAACTGCTCGAAACCTATTTCAAATCGATTAAGAATGATTGATTAATATTTGTTAATTAAATTGTTTTAATACCTTTGCTCGCATAAATCACATATCGAAAAACAATCAACGCACAAAATTATTATCTAATGAGAAATATTCTAATTATTATTCTGGCATTTACCGGTCTTTTCTCCTGCGCAAAACCTGAAGGGTTCGTTATCAAAGGCGAAATCAAGGGAAAAGAGAGTGGCGATATCAAATTAATGAAATATGCAGATGGTAAATGGGTAGCTGAAGACTCCACCAAAATTGAAAAGGGGAAATTTGTATTAAAAGGAAAAACCGTTTTACCCGAATTGCGATTGATATCAATGGGACCACAGACCGTTGTAGCTCAGTTTTTTGCAGAAAACGGAAGTCTCACACTCACAGCCAATGCAGATAGCCTTGCCAAAACAGAGGTTAAAGGTTCAAAGTCAAACGATGAGTTTATGGTTCTGACCAAAGAGATCCAGAATATTTCGAAAGAGACACAGGGGTTACAACAACAATATACTCAAGCCATGCAGAGCGGAAACGAAGAGGGAATGAAAAAAGCCCAGATGGACTACGAAGCGATGATGGGAAATCAAAAAGTTTACGCCAAAAATTTCATTCGCGAACATCCGAAATCGTCTGTTTCGCCATTGGTTGCATTGATGCAATTTGCACAGGAAATAACTGCCCACGATGTAGATACACTTGTTGCTTTTCTCGATCCGTCCATTCGCACCTCGGTTTATGTTACTGAACTTAAAAAACTGGCTGATAAGATGCGCATTACAGACGTAGGTTCTTTGGCTCCCGATTTTACACTCAACACACCTGAAGGAACGCCACTCGCACTTTCATCATTACGCGGAAAAATTGTTCTGGTCGATTTTTGGGCCTCATGGTGTGTCCCATGCCGCAAAGAAAATCCAAACGTTGTTTTGGTCTACAATAAATTTAAAGACAAAGGATTCGACATTTTAGGTGTCTCGCTTGACCGCGAAAAAGGGGCTTGGGTAAAAGCCATCGCTGACGATCAATTAACCTGGCATCATGTTTCGGATCTTAAATTCTGGCAAAGTGAGGCAGCCGTCAAATATGGTGTCCAATCAATCCCATTCACCTTGCTACTCGACAAAGACGGTAAGATAATTGCTAAAAACCTTCGTGGTGAAGAGCTTGCAAAGAAATTAGCGGTATTACTTCCTTAATCAGGAGGTTGATTTATAATATTCTATCAAAAAAAGCGTGCAACGTTTTACTTCGTTGCACGCTTTTTTTATCCTGATATAAAAGAGATCCATACCGTAATTGGGTAAATCCCATCACTCTTTCTCTTATTCTTCTCTCAGTCTCCCCTTCTCTTATTCGCCCCTTCTCTCAGTCTCATCTCAACATCGCCGGAATGCTACAAACGAGGTTTAACTGACTCTTTCACTACCACAACTTTCTTCTTCTTAAATCCGTTGTACATCAAATAAGCAACATAGAGTCCGCCTAATCCTAAGCAGACCAGTGAGAGTTCCTTATAATATTGATCAAGGATATCTTTTTGGGACCAGAAGAAATAACCCAAAAGGGCAAGAATCACATTCCAGATGGTCGATCCGATGGTGGTATAAATGATAAAATCGCTCATCTTCATATTGGCTAAACCTGCAGGAAGTGAAATTAACTGACGAATACCAGGAACCAACCGTCCGATTAATGTAGAGGACTTGCCATGCTTTCTGAAATAGACCTCAGATTTTTCAATCGACGATTGATCGATCAGCATTAGGTGAGCAAGACGCGTATTTGCAAATTTCATGAGTAATTTTTTGCCAAGCCATTTTGCAAGGTAATAATTAAACAATCCGCCTGCAATTGCACCCAGTGTTCCTACCAGTACAACCAGAAAGACATTCATATCTCCACTTGCAGCTTTATAGGCAGCTGGGGGAATAACAATTTCGGAAGGGAAAGGAATAAACGAACTTTCGACAGCCATAAGCAAAAAAATGGTCCAATAGGTGATATGGGCCATGTACCAACTAATAATCTGATCAAATATAATTCCCATTTAGATAATTTTTGACAAAGCTAACCTTTTCTTCTGTTAAAAGGGAACTTGAAAATATGCTTAATTCGAGGACAAAGGATTTTCAACCTTTCCGGCAAACAGGATAGCACCCGTATCCTCCTCTGTAATAAAAAAGAGAAAAGGCCGGACAACATGAAACTCTGGTCCACCTGGACCTACACTTGTTAAACCAATTCCAACTGATGTGGCGGCAGCTGCTTCCGTACCTTCTTCATTCACATCAATAAATGTTTTGTGTTTTACTTTTGTAATGAAAAGGTGTCCACCGCTATTAATTTTCGTGAAGTTAGCCTCTTCTTTAGAGAACGCCACTGCCATTCCAAGCGAAGAGAGAATTTCTTTAAGGTCGCTTTCCCAAGTGAATTTAAAGCGAGGCATCCACACATCTACTTTAGCTTTTGAATTCAGCGAATTTTTTAACGTCTCCCATGTCGATGGACTCATTTGTGACATAATCTGATCAGGTGTTTTTCCAACATCAGGAAGTAGAATCACCATGCCAAATTTCCCGCGACCGTAAGGCATTTTTAGTGCTTCATATCCCGTCTGCTCCGAATAGCCGAATTTCTCTTTGACCTTCATCAACGGGGCGTTTACTGATCCTCCTGTTGCCAGTGTGAAAGATCCGTTTTGAGTTTGCGACTTTTCAAACTGTATCTGCCACTTCCCGTTAAAATAAATTGCATTAATCAAAAACATAATCTCTTCCGCCGAAATCTCATCCAGAATTTTAGGGATTTTCGCATTCGTTTTTTCGTTGACCCAACTGTTGATCGTATTTAAAGCTGCTGCATTAAAATCAAGACTTTCAACACGGGCATCGTAATATTTCTGATTCGTGGCAATAAATGGTTCGAGTACAGAAAAACCTTTCCTGATCCATATCGAGTTGGCCACATTCATCACCACGTTCGGATCGGCTTTTTTGAGCGCTGTCACAAGATCCAGATAAACCTGATTGATGTCGTCAACACTTAAATCGCTTAATCCTAAAGCATTGATCATATCGGTTTTCGTAGAGCCTTCCGCTCCGTTAAGCGTCATCGAAAGAGCCAGCGAAATACTCAATGGCGAAACCATCACATTCTTTCCCTGACTTTCAGGTATTGCCTTAAATAAGTTGAAAGTGAAAGCGTTATTCGTTTTTACAAGCTGTAACGATTTTTGGGTCATTACAATGTCTACCGGATCAGGAACCGGTGCTTCATTTTTTGTACAACTGGCAAGCGTCAACATCAAAACCAGTAGAACCATGTTAGTTTTTGTTTTCATAGTTTCATTCTTTAATTTCTTCTAATCTCTGTCACCGTATCAAAGATTTTCAACCACTTGATGGGTGATAATAACCCATAGATGTATTAAATGCAATTAAAGTTGCATTTTTTTCAACGATCACGCAACCTATTGAATTAATATATCCGTCTTATCCACGAAAGAGCCTATTAACCACTTTACAGGAGTTAAAAAATATGAGAAATCAATTTGGAACTTTTCAACCTGAACAACTTCCGTGCGCGGATAAGTTTCTTTTTCGTTCTTTAACTTACTTTAATACTTATGATGCAAATTTTAATGTTCCTTCGGGCCTGATTTTTGCTATAATTAACTAAAAGTCGAATTTAGTGACCAACCTCGAAGAAACGATACAAAAATGTGCATCGGGCGACCGAAAAGCCCAGACAACACTGTATAATCATTTTGCGCCAAAAATGTACGGGGTCTGTCTGCGCTATTCAAAAGATGCAACCGAAGCTGAAGATAATCTTCAGGACGGGTTCATTCGTGTCTTTACAAAAATCGACCAGTTCGGATTCAAAGGGTCGTTCGAAGGATGGATGCGCCGGATAATGGTTAATACATCGCTTGAAAAATTCCGAAAGAGCAATCATCTTTATCCGGTTGAAGATATGATGGTTTTCGAAAGTATTCAGTATTCAGAAGAAACACTTTCCGGCATTTCAGCAGACGATTTAATGAAAATTATTCAACAGCTTCCTCCACGATACAGAATGGTTTTTAACCTTTATGCCATCGAAGGATACTCGCATCAGGAGATTGCCAAATTGATGAAAATCACCGAAGGCACATCAAAATCAAACCTGTCAAGGGCGAGAGTGATTCTTCAGAAAAAGGTAATAGATGATTTCGGATTAGAAAAAAATACAGTGACAACGACGCTATGTTAAACGAGAACAAAAATATAGACCAATTATTCCGGGAGAAACTGGGGGACTTCGAAAAAACTCCCCCAATGTACCTCTGGACAAATATTCAGGGAAAGCTCAATGCACGTCGAAAAGAACGGCGCATTGCAATACTGAAAATGCTCAGTGTAGCAGCTGCTATTGTCCTTGCTTTTCTTGCCGGCTGGTGGATGACAAATCCAACAGGTAAAGATGCTTTCCAACAAAATAATGTCGCAGAACAACGCGGCGTTAACACCAATGTCACGCCATCAGCAACTGTAAATACTTCAACCGCTGAAGTACTATCAGTTACGTCCAATCAGGATACTTCAGGTACTACGGTAATTCCTACAAAGGTGATTCGCTCAACTTCTTCGAAACTTTCGTCACTCGCTACTTTTGCAGCAAGCACTTCTTTTTTGAATAA
>Ga0302271_10002214_pt1 | contig 17739 bp, 7 predicted proteins | sample III_Bog_N1_1_FD_198767 | JGI IMG/M metagenome (GOLD analysis project Ga0302271, IMG submission 198767) | Peat permafrost microbial communities from Stordalen Mire near Abisko, Sweden - III_Bog_N1_1 | ecosystem: Environmental > Terrestrial > Soil > Wetlands > Peat | place: Sweden: Abisko...
ACAAAGATTTCTTGAACAAAACATCATATTTTCTGAGTGAAATGTTTAAATTATCACTTTACCAGTATCTTCTCACCTTATTACTGGAATTAAGAAGGATGTTTCTTCCCTTCAATTTGTGTTTCGTTGTCATTTCTTCCACACACATACCAAAGAAGTGATGATTGCAATGATTACACCCCTGCCCTTGTTGATTTGTTGATTTTTCTTCAAACAGTAAAACTAGAAAAAATACTATTCATTATTATTAAATCCTCCTATGGTATTCATTTATTTATTTTGGGGGAATTCTGAGTTTTCAAAGGCTTACGAAGTAGTTTACATAAAGCCTATCAGTAATTGATAGGATACAAAAAAGTCGACCTTTAAAAATTGTTTATAATAATTTTGAAGATAAAAATGGAACAAACAAAAGTAAGAACAAAATCAACAGAAGAATCAATAAAGCATGAAATAAAATAACAAACTGGAAATCACTCTGACTGTAAATCTAAATCTGTTTAAAATTTCAAACTCGTATGCTTTGCCATGCAATCTACACATTACTTTTATTAGTTTCAGGACTCCTTGAATCATCTATTCTTGCAGAGAGGGATGCAGAGCAGACTCCTTAAGTATTATTATAATAATTTAAAATGACTTGAATAAATCCCCTAACGCATAAAATGATTGGCTGATTTTATCAGGCTGGTAAATAAAATTCGAGCTTGAAAAACTTCATTTTTCGAATCAAATCTATTGAATAAATATCTCCCACTTTCTTCTAATTCTTCTATCTTCAAAACAATAAAATGCGCTTTCTCATTTCATAAACCAAAAATATCAATTTTTTTTCATCAAAACTTTGCTAGTATTAAGAATCATATACTTATTTTCTAAATTCACACTCCATTTTATCATGCCTTTCTTTGCGAAGCCAATTCAATTTCATTAACTTAACAAGCCTCCAAAACAAACATTAAACTTGAAATTTGGTTAATCTTCTTAAACATTTAGCTGTGTTTTATTTCCAGATAATCGTCTAACTCTTTTTTAAATGGGAGGTATTTTTCAAATCAACAAGAGGGATTACAGAAGTATCAGCAAAATAATTACCTTTAATCAACTTGAAATAAAAAAAGGTATTTTGGAGAAAAAAATGACTAAACTACAAGGCAATGAAGAATGAGATATTAGCTATTATTTTAAATATTCAACATAGAGCAACTGTTAGATATAAAAAATAAATAAATAATATTTATTGATTGTATTTATTGTAGGAGGAGCTTAACTGAAAATACTAATAAACAAATATTAAGAAAATATTATTTATCTGATTTGTAAAACAATTACAAAGCAAAAGAAGCAAAATGCTGATAATTTTTGAATTTTTATTGTTTTGATTCAGACATCCATTTAACTAATTGTAAATTGATTGCCACTATTGTATTTATTAAAAATTAAGATCTTCTGTGGGGAATGTTTAAAAGAAACATAGTGAAGGATTACCTATTTCAAGTAAATAATTGAGAATTGAAAAAAAAATCATAAAAAAAGGAAAGAATTAAAAAAATAAAATCAAACAAGAATACCTTTAGCAATCAAATGTTCCATAAAAATCATAGGGAAACTCCAAAATTCTAAGATTCTATTGTTGAAAGGATTTCAATAAACACATCGAATCTATAGAAATTGTTGGAAAAACTACAAGAAACACCAAATTAATTAATAGATTCGATTAATTTAAATGAGACTTGGAAAAATAATTGTGACAATGGTGGAAAGTATTTAGGAGAAGGAGTTGCAAAGTGTGTTACTCTCACTTCTTTAAATCTAAATCTCAGTTTTAATAGTATTGGTGACAATGGTGTAAAGTATTTAGGAGAAGGAATTGAAAAGTGTGTTACTCTCACTTCTTTAAATCTAAATCTCAGCGATAATAGTATTGGTGCAAATAGTGCAAAGTATTTAGGAGAAGGAATAGCAAAGTGTGCTACTCTCACTTTTTTAAATCTAAATCTCAGCGCTAATAATATTGGTGACAATGGTGTAAAGTATTTAGGAGAAGGAATTGCAAAGTGTGTTACTCTCACTTCTTTAAATCTAAATCTCAGTGAAAATAGTGTTGGTGCAACTGGTGCAACGTATTTAGGATAAGAAATTGCAAAATGTGTTACTCTCACTTCTTTAAATCTAAATCTCAGTTTTAATAGTATTAGGTATGGTGTAAAGTATTTAGGAGAAGGAATTGCAAAGTGTGTTACTCTCACTTCTTTAAATCTAAATCTCAGACCTAATAATATTGGTGAGAATGATGCAAAGTATTTAGGAGAAGGAATTGCAAAGTGTGTTACGCTCACTTCTTTAAATCTAAATCTCAGCGATAATAGTATTGGTACACATGGTGCACTGTATTTAGGAGAAGGAATTGCAAAGTGTGTTACTCTCACTTCTTATAATCTAAATCTCAGCATTAATAGTATTGGTGAGAATGGTGCAAAGTATTTAGGAGAAGAAATTGCAAAGTGTGTTACTCTCACTTCTTTAAATCTAAATCTCAGCGATAATTGTATTGGTATACATGGTGCACTGTATTTAGGAGAAGGAATTGCAAAGTGTGTTATTCTCACTTCTTTAAATCTAAATCTCAGCATTAATAGTATTGGTGACAATGGTATAAAGTATTTAGGAAAAGCAATTTCAAAGTGTGTTACTCTCACTTCTCTAAATATAAATCTCTTCGGTAATAGTATTGGTGGGTAAGGCGCAAAGTATTTAGGAGAAGAAATTGCAAAGTGCGTTACTCTCACTTCTTTAAATCTAAATCTCAGCATTAATAGTATTGGTGAGAATGGTGCAAAGTATTTAGAATAAGGAATTGCAAAGTGTGTTACTCTCACTTCTTTAAATCTAAATCTCAGCGATAATAGTATTGGTACACATGGTGCACTGTATTTAGGAGAAGGAATTGCAAAGTGTGTTACTCTCACTTCTTTAAATTTAAATCTCAGCTATAATAATATTGGTGCAAATGGTGCAATGTATTTAGGAGAAGAAATTGAAAAGTGTGTTACTCTCACTTCTTTAAATTTAAATCTCAGGAATAATAAATTTGGTGACAATGGTGCTAAGTATTTAGGAGAAATAATTGCAAAGTGTGTTATTCTCACTTCTTTAAATCTAAATCTCAGTGCTAATAATATTAGTGACAATGGTGCAAAGTATTTAGGAGAAGGAATTGCAAAGTGTGTTGCTCTCACTTCTTTAATTTTTGATCTCAGTATTAATACTATTGGGCATGGTGCAAAGTATTTAGGAGAAGAAATTGCAAAGTGCGTTACTCTCACTTCTATAAATCTAAATCTCACCGATACTATTATTGGTGACGATGGTAATAGAATATTATAATAATTAGTTATCAAAGCAAAAAGATTGGTATTCTATTACATTGTGTTGAATTGACAATCATATTGAGATAATTAAACAAGGATTCTCAAAGTGTTTAACTCACTTCTCTAAAACTAAATTAAATAATAAAAGTAAAAGAAGTAGTATTGTTTTGATTCAGACATCCATTTAACTAATTGTAACTTGATTGCCATTATTGTATTTATTAAAAAATTAAGATCTTCTGTAATTACAAATTCTAGAAGGTTGTTATAAGATATTCCATCTCAAAAATTTTGTTATTTTTTCTTCAAATCTTTCTATTTGAAAAAGTAAAAACATCTTTTTTAAGAATATATTTTCACTGATAATCCACCAATTAATGTTAGTTGACTGACAAAACACCTATACTTAAGTTAATCTTATTTAATTTCACAAATTGTCGGGATTTTTTAAAGAAACACAGTGAAGGATGACCTATTTCAAGTATATAATTGATAATTGAAAAAAAACATAAAAATAGAAAAGAATTAAAAAAATAAAATCTAACGAAAATACCATTTGTGATCAAACATTTCATACAATTCAAATAAAAACTCAACAATTCTAAGAATTTATTGTTGAGAAGACTTCAATAAGCGCATAGGATCTATAAAAATTGATGGAGAAACTGCAAGAAACACCAAATTAATTAATAGATTCGATTCATTTAAATAAAACTTGGAATCCGATTGGTGAAAATGGTGCAAAGTAGTTAGGAGAAGGAATTGCAAAATGTGTTATTCTCACTTCTTTAAATCTAAATCTCAGATATAATAAAGTAGGTAAGAATGGTGTAAATTATTTAGCAGAAGGAATTGCAAAGTGTGTTTCTCTCACTTCTTTAATTCTAAATCTCAGCACTAATAGTATTGGTGATTATGGTGCAAAGTATTTAGGAGAAGGAATTGCAAAGTGTGCTACTCTCGCTTCTTTAAATCTAAATCTCTTGAACAATAATATTGAAGAGAATGGTGCAAAGTATTTAGGAGAAGAAATATCAAAGTGTGTTACTCTCACTTCTTTAAATCTAAATCTCAGTGCTAATAATATTCATGATTATGGTGCAAAGTATTTAGGAGAAGGAATTGCAAAGTGTGTTACTCTCACTTCTTTAAATATTGATCTCAGACTTAATGGTATTCGTAAGCATGGTGCAAATTATTTAGGAGTAGGAATTGTAAAGTGTGTTACTCTCACTTCTTTAAATCTAAATCTCTACAGTAATAATATTGGACACTTCTTTAAATCTAAATCTCAGCGATAATAGTATAGGTACACATGGTGCACTGTATTTAGGAGAAGGAATTGCAAAGTGTGCTACTCTGGTTTCTTTAAATCTAAATCTCTTGTTCACTGCTATTGGTGGCGATGATAATAGATTATTAAAATAATTATTTATCAAAGCAAAACGATTGGTAGAATATTACATTGTGTCGAATTGACAATAGTTTTGAGAAAATTAAACAAGGATTTTCAAAGTGTTTAACTCCCTTCTCTAAAACTAAAATAAACTTTTTCTGCTGTTCCCACCAGAAAAATATTAGATCAGAGGGTTCTTATGTATTTTATATTTTGGAGTTAATGTGAAACTAAGAATTGATAAAAATGTTTTGTTTTTGAATTATTTTTCTTTAGACATTTTTCAATCAGTTATTTGATTTTCCGGAGATCTAATAAATAATCCTGAAGAAAGCATACACTTTTTGATAAATTCAATCAGTTGTTTAAAGTTTTTTGTTGTTGTTTAAATCAAAACTTAAATCATGCACTAATACTTACTTTTTCAAACAAATCTATTTAAAATATCTCTCAAACTAAAATAAATTAAAACAAATAAAAGTAGCAAAAATAATCAAATGAATATTATCTTAATAACATCTATGCTTTACTTATTATTTCTACAAATTTTTAATAAAACTAATAAATTCCCTCATCTTGATATTTTGATAAGATATATTTCTATTTGTTTATTCACTTCCTAAAGAGAAGCAAGGCAATTGGCTTTTTTTTATCCGCTTATTTAGGTGCTAGATGGTCAATCAGCTATTCCTTCTCCTTATCAACAATCCCAAGCATGCTGAAGATAATATGGATGAATTCCTCTGCTTCCATTTGTTTCTTCCTGTTTTGAATTAATAATATCAAAGATAAAAAGATTTCAATAAGTTAAAATGAATCTGCAATATTTTGATGTTACTTATCAGAGATTGCGTAGAGGAATTAAAGGAATATTTTTTTTAAGTGCTCCTTTTACTCAACTGCATCTGTGTTTTCTTTTTGTTTCTTCAATTCCTTCTTGAGACTCTTAAGCTGTTTGTTTGGTGAAGATAATTTAATGAATATCAATTAACTGTAAATGCTAACAGAATAAACTTAAATTACTGCTAGTTCGGTGGTTTAGATGATATCATCTTTGGCTTTGATTTCATCAAACAACTCGTCTTATCTTGAAGTAAGATAATCATTAGACGCTTTGATTTCTTCGTTTTCCTTTCTCAATACATTTATTTATTCCTCAAGTTGTCTGATGATTGTATTTGCTTGCTGATGATTTGCCGAGGCTGCTACTTAAATATGTTTTGAACTGTTTCCATCAAGTTCTTTAATAATCTGCTCACTCATCGAAAGGAACGATGATTCATTGTTTTCATCGTTTACAAGATTATTGTTGTTGTTGTTTTAGTTATCTTTTTAAAATTAATCATCTTTATTCTTGAAATTATCATTAATAATATTATTCTTTTTGTTGCTGGTCTATTATTCTCTTCGAAGATTCTCCAGATCTAAAGGATCAAATGGGTCTTAGCTCATCACAAGAGGTGCTTTCTAAATGATAACTTAGAATTCATCATTTTTAGCGTTGAAATTATTTTTATTTGTATTCGTTTATTTTTCGAGTGATTCACTGAGTTCTTACACTTTTTGCTGCAGCGACTCCGCTTCCATTTTGAGGGACATCTGACCATGCAAGAGTTCAATGACGCTTGAGATGTATTCTTTGATTTTTTCAGCTAGATTTTATGGAAGTGTTTTTCTTGTTTCTTCTTCAAAATCATCATCAATTGCTTTTTTGTTTATGAGAACAGTATCAAGAAGATTCTAGAGAATCTACATGAATCCACTGTTTATGTTATTGTCATGATTACTACTACTATTATTGTGGTTATTATTATCATTCTTGGTTCTACTTGATTTTGGCCCTAAATTCTTCAATTATTGCTTGAATTATTGGATATTCAGAAGCGCTTATTAATATAATTCGGATAATCTATTAACCATTGAAACTGGTTCCAGCTGTGTATTATCATCATAACCTTTCTTAGAATTATAATCTGGGATAGCAGATGAAATAACACTAACAATCTGATTATTCGATTGTGCCATAATATCTAAATTCTACTTGATATTCTCCCTATCTTCTTTGAGTTCTTTGTACATCTATTATAAACTCAAATATTTATCGTTCATATTAGCCATGACTTACTTCGACGATGCTTATTCGTATAACTTAGCGAACTCCTTCTTGTTATGCTCTAACTATTACTCCAGTTCTTAAATTCTAATGTGATCTTCTTCAGGAATCAATTCAAACTCACTTTTCAACTCAGCAATCTGTTATTGCAGATTTATTTTCTGCACAATCAGCATTTCTTCTAATTATTCAGCCTCCGCAGTGTTGACTATTTGTCTTGAATTCCTCTTTCCTTCCTATTATTTGGCTGAATTCACAGGCTAAATTTGTTATCCTGCTGGAGTTTACTTGTTGTTTTGCTATTGTTGAATTACTTATTGCTATTATTTTTATATTTGATCGTATCTCAATTCGTTTCTGTTTCTCATGCCGCCGATATTACCAGAATTATCAGGACTTCTACCACTGCTCAAGGCATCACCTTCTGTACCTGATTTCCCGATATCATCGTTGCTAGAGAAGTTTTTCTGGACTAATTATGGCAATTTCTGCTGAGGTTAAGATCCTTATTGTTGTGGTTTTTCTTTATTTAAACCAAGATGCTTAACTAAATCGCCTTCATTACTGTCATTGTCATCTTCATCATTGTTTTCATTCTCTTAATCTTTCGAATCCATTTTATTAATACCGAGTTTCCCTTCTAATTCTTCGATTCGTTATCTTTGCTGCTGGACAACTTACTACTGATAGACTAAATCTTCTTCTTGTCGTCTAACTTTCTATCGAGCCTTGTCTAGTTATTCAGTAAGCACTCCAATCTATTCTTCAGCAGATTCGACATGCTGATTTTCTTACAATTCCAAAATTTTATTTTCTTTCTCTTCGATCCTAGTTTCTAACTCATCGTTTGCGCTCACAAGCTCAGAGACTTAAATTTTCAATTGCTTGAGTTATAAGGTTGCAGTGGATAGTTGTGATTTTAACAAATCACCATCCTTTGGAGAACCAGCTGGAGTTGGGACTTTCTTAGTTTCCAATTATTATTATTGTTGCTACTATTGCTGTGTGGGCTGTTACAGATTATTCTACATTTATGTCTCTTATTCTAGCTTAGTCTGTTGATTTTCAAGCTCTTTTTGATCTAAGAGCTGCTCTAAATGTTAAATGTACCCATCCTTGTCAGCTAGATCTTCGAACATCAAATCTATTTGATGCTTTAAATCGTTAATCTCTTGCACTTATTCTTCCATCTTTTTGCTTTATATTTCAATCACACCTTATTTAAACTCCTCCTCATCACTTACCGAAGATGCGTTTGGTCTGTCATCAATTTATTAACTTTCTGGAATCTCATTTTCTCCATTTCCTCTATCTCGGCGTAAATGCATTCTATCTTCTTCACCTCCACCTACAACTACATTCTCAAGATTCAATCTCAACCCCATCCCTCCTAAAGCTGGCGGCTATGACACTTATTACTACTATTATTGCTCCTTCGACTGCAACTACTGTATCCTAAATCTTTCCGAAGAAGCACCACTGTATCTGGAAGAATGCGATCCACAACTTTTACCTTCCTTTTTCGCATACTCAGCTCGTCTAGAGCTTATTCTCGGAATAACAGCAACATTAGCAATCCCTGATTATTCTTCTTTTCCTTATTTCTATTGACCTTTATCTAACAATTCTTTCCCAAGTTATTTAATTTTTTCATTCAAAACACCAATCTCCTTTTCTAGCTACCCATTCTCAGCATGCAACTTCTCTTAAATCCTCAGGAATTCTTGCTATTTTTGATCATGCTAACTCTTTTCCAATTCAGCTTGTTATCGAATTTCCTAGCATTCTGATTCTTACGCATCCTTCAATTCCTGTACAACTTTCTTAAGTTTCTCATTCCATTATGTTTCTTAGTTCTCCTATGCCTGCTTGAATGCTGTCTCTTTCTCTTTCATTTTTTTCTCAAAATCACTGTGATTCTCTTAATTTTTGATTGTTAACTCATTGATTCTTTGATCAGTTTGATCCTTTAACTTTTCGAGATTTACTAGCAGCTGCGCATTATCTTTCTGAGTTTATTTCAATTAATTCTAACTCTACTCATACTTTCCATTAATATCTGAAATTTTATGATTCAATTCAAGATTCTCATCTGTGATGAGCTTAACTTCACCAGCTAGCTCAACAATTCTAGATGAAAGCTCACTGTTTGCATTCTATTATCCTTCTAGCGTATGAGCTAAATTCTCAATCTACTATCTTGCCTCTTCCAAGTTATTCTCACTGCTAGCAAGTGATGACTTTAATGAATCATTCACTGCCTGCAACATACTCAATTACTCATTTTCTTTTTAAATAAGTTTATTCTGCTATCTTTCTTCCTCAGTTGCTTTCTACTCATCCATCTACAATTTGCTCTATTTTTCCTTTTGGTGTCCTTCAATTACTCCTCTGAGCTTACCTATTTCTTCATCTTTCCCCTTTAATTGTTCTCGCAATCTTTCTTCCTTTCCTTTAATATTTTTCAATTCACTTTCTGTTTACTTCAACCTATTCTAACTTTCTAACAACAAACTCTTTGTTTCTTGCTAATTTCTCTCACCTTCCTACACTAATCCAGAAAATTTCTTTAATTTTTCCTCAGAATCCTGTAGCCTACTACTCAAAACCTTAAGTTTTTCCTATGTTTCTTGCAATTCAACCGTTAACAGATTCTACTATTGTTTTGAATTCTTGAGTTCATTTTGAGTTGCCTCCAATTTACCTTGAAGTACCTTGATTTCTCCATTCTTATCAATATTAAGTTATTCCAAAGATTCTTCGAATTGCTGCCTCTACGCTTGCATCTATTGCTAACTCTTTTCATATTTGCTAGATACCATCTGTAGCTACCCTTGAGTTGCTCCCAGCTCTTATTCCGCTTTCAGAAGTAACCCTTTCAATTTCTTAATCTCTCCTGCAACAACTAATTATTTTTCAGCATCTTCATCAGCACTCTCTTTATCCTTATTATTCCTGCTATTTTCATTTATTTTTGAAGAATTCGACTCCACAATACCTCTCTCTTGTTCTTGATTAAGTTGCTACTTTCCTTTTTTAGCCTTTTTCCTCCTTGCTTCCTCTAATTAGCCAATTAATTCATCTATTTCGTGCTGTTTCTCCTTCAACAATTCTTCATATTTCTACTAAATTCCTTACTTCTCTTCACTCTCAAATCTGCTTCTTCCTTCTAAATCTCTAATTACATCTTGTAATTAAGTCATCCTATCATTTAATTCTATCAATTAATTTGCTTGTTCATCACTTAATGTTTGTAAATCACTGATTTATTAATCTTTTCTCTGAATTTCTTGCACATTTGTTGATGATTCATTATTTCTCCCTTCTTTATCTCTTGGTATGTTTGTATTCTCTTCTTTTCCAGTTCCTTCTTTGACTTTCTTCCCTTCTTATATCAACAATTCCTATTCTCTTCTAACCTTTTTCAGTTCCTTTTCAAATAATTAATTCTATCTGTTACTCTCTGCAAGTTTTTCTTAACTTTGACTGCAACTTTTCTCTAAATCTTTAATTGTTTTACTCAATTCTATATTCTAATCCTCATTCGTTTTCTTAACTTTCTAGCTTTCAATTTCAATTATCCTTTAATTTTCTTTCAATTTACTAAGTTCTTATTCTAGTTCTTAATTCCTTCTGTTGAGTTTTCCTTAAATCAACTCCATTTCATCAACTTTAATTGTCATCTCTGCATTTCTTGCACTAATATCATTCTAACATTTTTCTAAACTTTAAGCAATATTCCCTCTATGCTTCTGCTCCTCCTCCGATCTAAGCAATTATCCATTCATTTTCTCTATCTCCTTTTCACGATTTGCTGCTCTAATTTTCATTTGCAAATCAACCAAAATTAATCTAAATTCTCAGTAAATATTTATTATTCATTATTGCTTTTCGGAGCATTTATCCAATCATATTTCTTTCCATTTTATCTATTTTACTTTCTCTCCCTTGTTTAGCAATTATTAACTAGAACAACATTTCTAGTTCAAATTTTCAAATTAAAGTATCATCACCTTTTCATAAATTAATTCCTTCAGTAATTTCCCTCATCCCTTCAACTCCCCTCATCCCATTTAATGACCATAATTTGTCAATTCGAAATAATAAAAAAGATAATCCATTCTTAAATCTTTTTGTTACTACTGATTGAGTGTGTGTATCTATTATTTTAGATTCTCCAAATCCTCCTAAGCATACTCTAAAGCTGCTTGCTTCTATTCTAATTCGTTCTTCAATTATTCTGCTGTTTCAGGAGCTAATCCGTTCTACTTAATCACATGAATTTCGTTTTCCAACTCATAGATTTTCTCTTCAAGAGGATGTCTTTTATCTTATTCACGTGCTCCTAGATACTAATTCTCTTCTTAAAGTCTTTAATTATTCTCTTCCGACCTTTAAATCTCTTCTAGCAATGAAGTTCTTTCTTCATTTAAATTTTCAATCTCTCCACTAAACTACATTAACCTTCTTTCCATGTCACTGTACACATCGCTGTGAAGATGCACCATCTGCTATTGAGTTTCTAAATAAGATCTCAAAGCATTTAGCATATCTTCAACATTCTTCTCTTCTTATTAGTCGATTAATCCAGCTGTCTCCATGGAGATCTTCAGGTTATCTAAAACCATAAACAATTCCTCTTTGAGGTTGTCAATTTCTTCTTAATATGCCTTTTCTCGCATGCCCATCTCAACTAATTCTTATTCAGCTGCATTTCTCTAATCATTCAGCTGTGAGACTCTATATTACAACATATTCATAAATATTTGTTAATAATATTATTTTTATCATAAAATCCAATTTACTCTTCTTCAAGCTGCATCAACCGAGGATTATTCGCCACAAGTTGCTATTAAATCAAAGAAAAACAAATAAATCATTCATTTTCGAATTCTAATTCTAATTTTTCTTGGAAACAAATCTCAAATGGAAGCAGAATTTTGGTTATCTCTATCTTTTAGACTCTTACTTCTTCTTTCCTCATGATCTCTTGCTGCAGATTTTCTATTTCAGCTTGAGTTACAATTAATGCGTCTTCTCTAGAGCCTAAAGCTCTTCGCTACTCCTCCACTAATTCGATTAAGCTGCTTGTTTTCTTTAACTAACTTGAAAATTCATCTCGAACTCTTGCTATCAGTTAATCTTCTGGAAGGCGAAGAGGTGTCTCAGGGAAGACTAGCTCAGCAAGCATTGACTCAAATTATCCTAGGTACTTTCGCTTAATATAGTCAACTTGCTCTTTCAGCACCCAATCTAACTCTTCTTAATTCTTCTATGAGTTCTATTAAAACTACTACTAAAGTTACTATTATTATTTGTAAGGCTCATGAGATCTCATCCTAGGAACATTTGTGGGAGAAAAATGTTGGCTACTATCTCTGCTTCTTGGCATTGATTTGGAGGAATTTGCTTGGATTCTGCTTGTGTTCTAAGGATTAAGGAAAAAGAAAATACATTCCAAAATGCAGCAAAAACCATATCTTCATTCATAAAACTTAATTCAATTCTTTTGTTTATATTGTTACTCCATCCTATTGAAGAGAAGGAGAACCAAGTAGCACAGATCCATTCTAAGAGATATTTGGACGAGCAGGCTGAAGTCTAGGAGATCTAATGACAGGCTAAGTCGACACTAAAGCTGTTTTCAAAAATTCATAAGTTCCGTTAAAATCACTCTCAAAATGAAGAAGAAATTAATGAAAATTGAGAAAAAAATCAATGATTAAGACTATTGTTTTTCCTTTTTATTTTGTATGCTTTCTTAACCAAAAAGATATTTGCATTACCTGCGAAATGACTGATGACATCTTATTACTCAGCCTTTAAAAACTCTATCATATCTTCAATTTCTATCTTTTTGCTACCTGTCAAAGCTGAATCCTCTCTCGATAGCATCTTCTTAAGTTTCGCTTCTTTTGCAGACATATCCAAGTAGTTTTACAGCTTATGTGATGTATCATGCGAATTCAACGCTGCAATGAAATTAGTTAACGCAGGAATCGGATAGGTTGATTTGAATCCTTTGAGGTTTTCCAAATCTTTGTCCTTCAATTCAAGAAGAGAATATAGTCTCTTGATGCACACTTTCCTTTCATTTGCTTTGCGTTCTATCTTTCCAACTTGCTTCTTTAATGTTTCCAGTTCGTTCACTGCATTTGCATTGCTATCTTGCTTCCTTAACGAAATGCTTTCTATCTCATTGCGCAGTTTTGCCACTTGTAGCTTTAACTCTCTGTTTTCGAGACGAATGCGATCATATTGCAATGAAGATCCAAAGATATCATCTTATGACTGCTACTACTGCAGTAAATTGCTTTTATCTCTTTATGGAGAACGAAACTATTAATAAATAAAATCTCAGCGTTATCATAAATATTCATTTATAAGTTTTTGCTAATCAATCCTTACACCGCCGACAGGAGATTTCGAAGATGTTGATCCATAATCTCCTGATATTTTCTCTCCTAAATCCTTCAAACTAAATAACTAGGATTCTACTTTTCCTAAGGATTTCTCCAGAGATAGCTTATCTGCTTCGAATAATTTTACACTGAAATCAATTTATTAATCGTAATCGCTTATGACAGCGCTCATGTCTGCTTTCATTTTCGTCGCAGAATAAATGAAATTTCGTGTTGCTGCGAAGAATGTTTCCAATCTCTTTTGCAAAGATTCCATCGAAACATCACCTGAAACGAATATACCTCTAGTCTGTTATTGATGTTGTACTCCATTTGCTTTTTCTTTGTCAAATCTCCATTGGTAAGAGCTGCTGGTGCTACTAATGCATTCATTCTTTGATGTGACAGGTGATGCCATACGATTGTTTAGAAACGCTTATGGCGAAAGTGCTCTTGGTAGTTGCTATGGAGATCGAAATTGAGGATGGACAAAATCAAATCCTCTCGGTGCAGATCTCTTGAAAATATTATCTCTTGTGTACGAAGATTGCGAGGACATTATAGATTTATCTTTTATTTCTTTCTTCCTTTGCTGTCTTCGGATATTTCCTTTTGCTTTCTTGGATCCCAAATATTCCAAGATTTCAGATTTCGAAAAAGCTTCAAAAAAAGGAGTTGTTCAAAATAATTAACATCTTTATTAAAATCACAAGGTTGTTGATCATCATGTATTGCTTTCATAAAACAAAACAAAAGGAGTTCAAAAAAAAAAGAAAGAAGATCATATGAGCCGCTATTGTTTTTTCCTTTTTTTAAAATGTGAAAATCAGCATTTCTTTATTGGAGCAGAAAAAAAATATGAATCAAAGGTCACAAAAAGAAAAAGATTTATTATTTCTCTTAAAAGTTGAAAATTAACTTGATAAAAAATGAGTTTATTCGAATACAAAATAATGGAACTACACAATAAAATTTGAGGATAGACTCATACAACCTAACAAGAATAATATTTTGTAATTTTCTCTCTCAATACAGGATTTAGTTAGCTGATGAACGAATTTAAATCTTTATTTCTTAATGAATTATATATTTCTTCTTCTGCAGCATTTCATTATTCAATTGCTGAATTCGAAAAACACAATTCATAGGATCAATGAAATCCAGGCATCTTTTTTTTATTCTGACTAAGGCAGCAAAAAACAAAATTATTTATTATAGAATTATTGATAATTTTCAAAAGTTTCTTAAAAGAAAAAATAATACCAAAGAGAACAAAAATTACATTATTATTTCATTATTCCTTTGATATCTACTTAAAAAAGTGATTAGATTAAATTATAATGCGATGATTGATGGTCTGTTGAAGAAATTTAGTTTTTGTTAACGAAATTTTTAAATAATATAAGAATAGACAAAATATCCAATAGCTTCAAAGAAAATAAGAAGAAGAAAAAGCTATTTTTCCATTTAAATGTTGATTTCTCTCTTGGAATATGAGTTAACAGATCACAAATTCCCTCGTCAAATAAGTCTCTGTGTGAATACAATCTATGACAACCTAACGTTTCACATATTTTTCTATTCAATATTTTTCATTTCTTCCAATAGAAGCAACCACATTCTAACTTTCTAGATTTAAAAACACTGAGCTTACAATCTTTTAATTTAATTCCCTTAAAATAAGCCCACTTTATTTTGTGTGTTTGTAGAGATCCATAGAGATAAATATTAGAAGACTATGTATAATTTATTATGTCTTCTTTGTCTTGGTTGCAATCCCAATGAAGTTTTTCATATTTTTACTGCAGTGCTGCTGATTAAAACCATCTATTTTATTTTTAATATTACACGTTCAAGAGATGCGAAAGCTAAACTGTTTATTGAAAGACAAGATTTTTGATATTTTTTGTTATTTTTCTTCCAAACATTTCAAGAATGTAATAGAAGGCTAGATAATTGCTGGATGTCGAGATTAGGCAATTAACTGATTAACAATTTTGGCTTTAAAATCGAATGATAGAAACTGATCTAATTAATTTCTTTTGTATATTATCATTTAATCATTTAGTCTCTCTTATCACAATTAAAATTAGTTTATCAAAACACTATAGGGTTCTAGTCTTGTAAGTTGAAGCAAATAAACGTAAGAATGTGCTTTAGTCATATTTAGTTTACACAAAGCCAAAGCCAAAATGATTAATAATCTTTTTTTAGTGAAATAAGAGCAATTCAAATGGAGTAAAGAAAGACATTTTAGCCATTTAACTTGCTTGTATCTCTTGAAAAAAATCAATTTCGAATGATATTACAAATTATCTCTTAAACTGAAATAAGACTCCAGCATAAATTCAGCTCCTTTTAAGTCCACTTGAATTATTAAATCTGATATTTTGGAAGTTAGACCGAATGCGTTGCGATTAATTGTCGGTTTTTGTTATTATGACTATGTGATAAATCGTTTCTGCGAATTGGCAGCATCACCAATAATGATGTAATCACAAGCAATTAAAAATTAAATTGAAATTAATATCTTCCCACACATGTAACCAGGGCTTCGCTGGGAACATTTCTCATAATCACCAGTGGAATTATTTTTTCCAGTCAAGAGGGAGGGGGGTAATCAATTATTCTTAGGTTTGAGATAACTAGAAGCTATTTCTTTGAGAAAAGAAAAGTTAATTCATTTTGAAACAGATTAAGGATTTCAAGAATAAAAAGAAATATTTAAAAATACTAAAAAGAATAATCCCTAGAATAATCATTCCAGCTCTCAACTGCAATGCAATCTCTGTCAAATAGAAGCTTAATACCATAAGAAGAAAAACAGAGGGCTGAAATAGTGTTTCAAGAAGCTGACTCTGATAGTTGTGGTTATCTTGTAGAACAGTAATTCTTAAAGGCGTTAAGAGGGTATTTAGGCAGAGGTAAAACAGAATTCAAAACAATTATTTGTTATGGCATTGGGTTTGAAAATGAACTGTTTGAATGCTAAATATTAAAGAGGTATTGCTGGATGACTTACCCTAAAGTAAACTGAAAGAATACTCAAAAAGAAATCCAGGTGGAGGAGGAGAAAACAGTCCGATGAAAATACAATTCAGAGATTTCTTAAGAGTTGCCTATTTCCTGTAACTTAAATTCGAGCACAAATTATCAGAAAGTGAAGAAAAATTGTAAGAATTTCTTTGAAAATTTCACTATTATTTGTTTTAAATAAAGTTTTATCAGCAAATTATCTTTTTATCCTGTGTTTGCATTTTTTTAAATTCTTTGTTTTTGTGGTGAACCTAATTTTTAGCTTATTTGATAACTTCTCCAAACGAGAAATTCAAGTGTTTATCCTTGAATGGGAAACAATTGACAAGAGTTCTTAAGGTGTTCTTCCTTTGCATCTTGCCGGTACTGTTATTCAAGGAGTGCTTGCTCATTATTTAGGTAAAACTCTATTAATACAAATAGATAAAAACGCCATTTTTACTGGGCTCCCTTAGATATTTCTCTTTTCTCTCTTGAAAATATGTTACTTAATTGGTATTAAATATTCAACAATAATTTTATTTGTTATAAAACAGATTCGAGAGGAAACGACTCTCTTTTGAAGCAATTTTATATTGAAAAAGCTGGTAAAGATGTCGAGTACAGAGAATACATTCATTTTATTGGTCATTTCTTGTAATCTAAGAAATTTACGTTTTATCGAAGAAAATCCTCTGCGGGCTGCAGCTGTGCAATATTCTGAAATTTCCTACTCCTATCAGCGATGCTGCATTGTTTTCCTAGGAATTCCCTTTAGATTATTTGCTGGATTGATGAATCGAGGATTCTCATTCTAATCTACACTAACTCTTTTTTATGAAAATATAAAAAAAAATTTATTTTAATTCTTTTATTCTTTAAAAAAAAATATATTTATTAAATGTTTATGTCTTTTGCATTAACTTGTCTTTACTTGTCGCATACTTTTTAACTACTTGATCTAGAATGAGTTACCTTCACATTAATTACTGATTAAAAAATTGTTAATTGTAAACTATTCCATTTATCTATTCTATCAGTTCCTTTCTTGATTCATCAGAATAATTATCTTAATCTGAGTTTAAAGGATTAGTTTATGTATTTATTTCCTCTTTCGAATGATATCTTTTTCCTTTCGTTTTCATTATTTTCTTCTTCTTGTGGTTAAACAAGTGTGATCATTGTCAAATTCAATACATTATTATTTTTATTAAAGTATGTATGACTAATTAGAGTTGTAATATCAAGAAGGATGTGTTAATGAAAAATTAAATTAAATTCTGTCGATTTTTTTTATTTTTTGGGGGAGGGGATAGGATATTTAAAAAAACTAATTTATGATATTAAAAAGAAACTAACCAATATTTTAGAGGGGTTGGGGTTGGGGTTGGGGTTGGGGTTGGGGTTGGGGTTGGGGTTGGGGTTGGGGTTGGGGTTGGGGTT
>Ga0302271_10002215_pt1 | contig 17739 bp, 12 predicted proteins | sample III_Bog_N1_1_FD_198767 | JGI IMG/M metagenome (GOLD analysis project Ga0302271, IMG submission 198767) | Peat permafrost microbial communities from Stordalen Mire near Abisko, Sweden - III_Bog_N1_1 | ecosystem: Environmental > Terrestrial > Soil > Wetlands > Peat | place: Sweden: Abisko...
TTGATTCTTTGATGATTTTTCAATATCATTTTAAAAAACAGAGAAACTACAATAGCAGTCAATGGAGCAACCACAGTAGACACCTATTAAAAATAATTAAAACTGAGAAATTGTATTTTAACTTTGTAATAGTTTAGTACCTTGGTGAATAGATAGCAAATATTGTATTTATTTTTTCCATTAATAACCCTTTAAAAATATTTCAGGGGGGGGGTAATTGTTTTTTTGTTTTCAATTTCAATTTATTTCTCAACTCTAAAGTCTTTGTTTAGCAAGATTTGTAAGTTTTTGATCAGAATCGATGTCAAGTTGATTTTTTAGTATTTCAATAGATTTTAATAATTTGCCATATTTTAAATAATATCCAATACCTAAGTGAGTTTATTGATCTATTTTATTTGAAAATAAGTTAAAAAAAAAGATTTCAGTTTCAAGATAACAAAATTTTGTTAAAAGAAGAGGATTTCAGTTCATAAGTAGCATATTTGGTACTTATACTCACATTTAGTATGTGTATACCATTAGCATACATAACATAGATATAGGCTAAAGTATTTGAGAAAAAAATAATTATCTTGAGGCAAAAGAGTGCTTTTTAACAATAGGACACTACAGTAATACTTTAGCCTATTCGAATATTGAAAAAAGTGTAAATGATTTCTTTTTAAAAAAGCATGAAATAAAAAATTACTAGAAATTAATGCTAGACAAAATAGCTAACTTTCAATAAGAAATATGATTTATTTCAGGAATAGCACAAAAATGGCTAGATTATTAGCCAGTATTTATTCAATGAAGTCACTTATCGTTTGCATTGCTAGTGAAAGTCTGCTTTGAAAAGGTCAGAGAACAAAATATATCATTTTCCCTTCAGAAACATTTCTAGATTCCTTCTTACTTTATTCTCTGTACCCAAAGAGATAATTCACAAAAATATGATAATGTTTTTCCCATTTGTTACACAAGTAATTCCTTATTTCTCCTTAATGCAAGCTATTGCAATAGTAATAATATGTCTTGATTTGATAAAAACAATCATATTTATTCTTGTTTTAATAATAATTTTTGTAGAAACCCTTTTATTTTTAATGGTTTTATAATGATGTTACCTCACAAACGCTGCTAGCCACATTACAATCATCAGCTAGGTAATTATTTTGATTACTGCAACCTTTCTTTATGGGAGAAATTAAATATAAACTGATTAAAGTTAATGTCTTTTTATATGATTTTCAAATATTGGCTAATTCAGCTAAGATCTTACTGAATTTCCTCTAATAATTAGATCAATCTCTCGTAGTTTTTGTTACCAATTTCATATTGTTCTTTTTGCACTTTTTCATTGATTTTCCCTACAATTTCTTTAAGCTTTTTCTGTTAGATCTGAAAAATCAGAATGAATTATGGATAAATATTACAATGAGAGCAGACACAAGAATAAATACAATGTTTTCATATGCAATATGTTAGTCGGAAAAGATCATTTAAAATGGATAAAATAAGAAGTAAAGTAAGAGAGAGAAAATTGAATTAGAAAGAATAGTGATCATCAGTAAGTTTTAGTTATTCTAGCAAGATCAAGCGGCATAGAAGCTCCAAATTATTAGAATTTATGCTGTTTGATTGCTCGAATTGCTTCAAGGTATCGTTCTGTTTCTTAGAAATATTCTTCATCTTATTTGAAGTCATTCATAGTAGGGGTTTTAGCGTTTCCTATATTTGTCACTTATGTTCCTTGAAAGGATGATTTTTGATTCCTTGTGATTCTAGCATGAGAGTATCGAATAGGTTTTGCAGCAGAGCAGCCCATTTAGTAAATAGAATTTAAGCGGGATGTTTGTTTTTTTTAGATGATTTTGTTTGAGAGAAGTAATTTATTTGTTTAAATAGATTAATAAGATGATCTCTAATTTTACGATCTTGTTTTGATTAGAATCGTTCGAAATTGAGGGAGCGTCTAGGTTAGTGAGTTGCTACAGATTAGTAGCTTTTTAAAAAAGTAATTAGTTTACCCAACCAAAAGTAGCAAACAAGAAAAAGAGAGATAATTTGAAAGAGATTAGTCAGATAAAAGGAGGGTGGCCATATACTTATTCAGCAATTAATTTAGATGAAAACGGAATATTTAATTGAAGAAACTGGCTGAGTGAGAAAGACAAAGATCATAAATTAAATATTTTTTGAAGACTTTCAAAAACAGAGAGGCTTGTAGGTTTTCTTGCTCAAAATATGATCAAATAAGATCAAATATGGAATATTATGAAGATTTGATAATTTATCATTCCAAAAAGTGATGTAGCACATGTTTTTATCTTGCGATTGCTTTATGTATGTATTTTAATGGTAAACACTAAGAACTAAAGAAAAAAGAGTTTAAATGAAGTACTGCACGCTACTAGATAAACATTTTTAAATCTTTGCATTACATAAAGAAACAAATAATAGATTAAAGAAAACTCAATAAGGTATTGTAAATCTCAAGACCTTCTTAAAATTCTAAAATTAAGATAATATTTTTTTTAAATTGTTAGAGAGCAAATTGTTATTAGAAAAAAATAAAAAGATTTCAAACATTATTCTTAAATATTGTATGATTTTAGTTGTTTTTAAGAAAGAAACTGTGACATAGAACAACAACACAATTAAATACAAGCATTGAGCTGTTCATTGCAAGCTGAAATGTGAAAATGAGATATTTTTATTTCTACTCATCAAAGGCAATATGCCCAGTGAGAAATACCAGTTTGAATCTTGAAGCTGCTTGCAGATATTGACGAAGGCTTGTATGTCTCTGAGAACTTAGCAAGATCAGTTACTCCGAGATTAGCGAGTTCTTAGTGACCTTCAGCTTTGGGATTCTGATATTAGTTGATAAGTCTAACAAAATTAAGGTAATGAGAGTGATGAACTGTCTGAGAAAGGAGATTATCTGATAGAGGAGATACTAAATTTTCAATAGGATTTTAGTTAATCTATGCACTTGTGCTAGACGCAACAGCAAGAATATTCAGCATAGTCACCCATTCAATTTATTCTGGGCCTCTTGCAATGTATTAGAGACTTGAAAGAGACGAAGATTCAAGAATTTTCTGAGCTGCCTAAGCAACGTTGACAGTGCTAACAGGCTGAGGTCTTGCTCCAGAGGGTTTGAAAAAAATAGATTTACCATAGATAAGACGAGTGAGGATTTCACTAACTGCATTTGAATCAGGTCCGAAGGTGATGTCTGTTTTGAGTTCAACAAGGCCTGGGAATGCTTAACGAGCTTCGTTTTCTGATTGGTGAGCAGCATGGACTGCGTTTTGTTCACCATAGTGATCGTTTTCAACTGGAGTAATTGCGAGGAGTTTCATGACACCAACTTTCTTACTCAACTAAGCTGTGTGCTTGATGAGATTAAGTTTGCTTGGGACATTCTAGTAATAATCGTGAGTCACATAAACCACATCAGTAGCATTCTTAATGGCTGTTTCAAGATCAGTCATGTCGGTGAGTTTCACTTCTGAAAGTTTTGTGTTATTCTGAGTCAGAGTATCCTTGAAATTCAGATAACGCTAAACGTAATAATAGCTAGGGAAAACATCAGCTACAACAATTCGTTCATACTTTCCGGAGCTATGAAGTCCACGGATCACACCTTGCGCAACTTTGTTAGCACCTGAAACTACAAGAAGGCTCATATCTATTGTGTTTTTTTTTAGAAAAAAATGTACCTGTTTTTTTTTTGTAATATTTAATTTGTATTTCTCTGTGATCGATCAAATCTATCTTGCCCCTCCTCTTTGAATATCTTAATTACATGTAATTTTCAGTCTCTAAATCAATATTTTTTATTGAAATAAAATCTTAATTGTATCCTGATTCTTTTCCTTTATGATTATTCACTTTTTTGAATCAAAAATATTCTTAAATGTTGTCATTAGAAGTGTTCTTCATCTATGGAATAGGATTGCTGCTACAAGGCAACTACATCATTAAAACATGCATCTCTATTTGAGTAATAACAGATAAATGAGTTAATAAATGAAAATGAAAATAAATTTCATTCTGATGCTGTTCCAACGAGTCCTTGCTTCTTTCTCATTTCGAAATAGAGTCTGAAGTTCTAGTTTCTGCATGGATTCACAACAATGCTGTTTCCAGGTAACTCGTAGTACATCATTTGGAACATAGGAATAGCTGGCATACCCCATCTTGAAAAAAGAAGAAAATAAAACCAATTAGTTTTTTAAAGTTTAATAAGTTAAAGTTACTTCTGATCATGATATCCGAAGCTAGTTGATCCACTTCCTTCGATGTTGTGACCGTTCCTAAGGATGGCATACTACTTCTTTGAGTTGTTGACTAAAATTATTCAAAAGGTTAAAAAATTGTTCAATTCTTTTTGGTCATCAAATGAAACAACAGCATACTCGATTGCATTTTTAGTCTGATAAAACTAAGTGAGAAACCAATGATCATGCTCGTTGCAATCAATCTAAACAAAACCATTCATTTTAGCAAGATCTCCAAGAAGAATTAATAAAATTATCTTACGAAGGCTTAGCAAGTCTAGCCTTGTAAGTTTTCCAGAACACATAACCAATAGGGTTCTTGAAGAGTCTCCAAAGGTTTTTGAACCATCTTCTTTTGTTGCCTCTATCGTTGAACTTCTTTCCAAGCTAGAAATAGCAAATAACAAATTGAATATTTTGCTAGAAGAAGGTAATTTCTCAATATTATTAAGAACATCAATTTGTGCGAATCATACTCTAAACTTTTCGAGTTCCCAATCATGAGCCTTTCCCATGCTATTATTGCAAAGAAATTTCTTAATAATCACATTAGAAACAAACATTCAAATGTATTCTTTACGATCTCCAGATCATCTCGTATCTCTCTTTCTTATTTGGAACAGAGTGGGCTGGAGAAAAACAAAACAAAAAATGAAAATTTTTTGATTCAATTAAGCACTTTTATTTCTATGCATACCAATGAAATTGTAGCCTGGTGTTCTTGTCTTCGCTGAAGAATCTGCGCTATTGTGGTTCTTAACCCACAAATAGTCTGACTGCATTTTTTCGTGCACAGACATTTTTGCTACTTTTTATTTTAATAACTCTTTGTTTTTTATCTTTTACCTTCGATAAATTTCTTTCTTTTTTCAAAATCAATCTTCTAAATACATGCACACACTCACCCAGAGAAATCCCATTGATTTAATCCTCAAATTATCTCAAAATAAAATAAAAATATAATATTTATGATTTGTCTAACTAATGCACAACTAATTCAGCTAATTTGGAAGAAAATATGTATTTGCATTGTTCAAGCAAACAAATATGGAAAAACTTGAAAATTAACTTTAGGAATGAATATTCGTAAGCTCTTTACAAGAATAAAGAACTAGTTATGTGTATTGTCACTCAAACTTTTCTGTTAGAATGACCATAATTTCCACAATAAATTAAATCTCAAAATATCTCCCAATCAAATTATTGATACTCTCGAAACATAATTATTTTCATTTAAGATTGAGTTATTCTTTTCTTAATAACTTCCCCCCTCATTAAATCCGCTCACAAAATGGACAGCAGAAAACCAATAGTAGACAACTTCTCATAACAAGGCAAGTACCATATTCTATTCATTCTCTCCTTCCTTTATCTTATATCAGCATTTATCTTAAAAATAGGATTTGCGATAGTATCTACTCTACTAGAAACCAAAAGAACATTCGATAGATTGGCATAATTTCACATCTGATTACAATGTCTGAAAAAAAGTCAAAATATGATAAAATGCTTGAAAAAATCAAGTTCAAAGCAGACATTCCTCAAAATCCTAAAACTTCTGTCAGTTTTGATGTTGAACCTCCATGCTTTTTTGTAGCAGGAATTGACAATACCTCCCCTCGAGTTGATAGTCACTCTGATCTAGATCAAGAATTTTAATCTGATAACATGACTGCAAATTATTTGATGCCTTCGATTCTCCCTTAGACTAAAAGTTACCATTTCTCTAGCAATAAAGGACATAATGAATTTTATGACATGAGCCCAAAGAATATGAATCTTTCTGAACAAAAAAATGCAGGATATAATTTATCAAGAATTGAAAAATACAATCAAGATTAATAGAATGATAGATCATTTGATTTAAAGAAACAGCAGCAACAGAAGTAATAGGATATGTTAACTCCAAAAAGAAATCTTAGGATATTAACTGATCCATCTGATAATTTCAAAGGAATTCCTTCATTTATGTCACCAATTCACTCAAAATCTCCTAGATTATCTTCAATCCATCATTCTTCTCCTTCTAAACCACTTACTATGTCCCTTCGTCTCAGAGCTAAATAATTCCTATTAAACTAATAATCGAATTCTAATTTAGAGGAATCACTCCTTGAAAACCCAGAAACATAATTACCTTCCATCAACTATGAGTAAAACTAAAAGATAAATATCTCAACCAAACTTCCTTAAATAAATTTAACTACTCCAAAACGAACTTGTGTATCGTTATCTAAGACTAAGGCTAATAATAGTTATCTAAGCAATCAGCAATCTGAAAAATAGTCTAACACTCTCTTTGGATATCATTTTGATTTTGTCCAAGAGGATCTTTCTCCAAAAAGAAAGAATGAAAGAAGAGCACTTCAAAATATCGAGAAGTTGTTTGTCTAATCAAAATCTATTCAAATGTAATATTTTTATTCTAAAATAATTTAAAATCTAACAAATTTCCTTTTTTTTAAATGGATATTTTTAGTGGCAAAACAGAAAAAATCATTATGGGAAACTCCGAATATACCAGACTTTCAACTGATATTAAGAAATTCTAAGAACAACAAAAAGATGAATACAATAAATAAGCCTTCATGGATTTTATGGATAAAAATAAAAATTCAACTTAAGATGTTGCATTGATTTCAAGTTATCCTACTAAATCTAATTTAGAAGAACTTCGTTGCGATTTAGAGAAAAAACAAGTCGACGTTGAGTTTGAAGCAAGCTAAAGAAGTATCAAGAAACTTAAAAAAATCAATGTAGTTTTGAAATAAAAAACAAAAATAGAAAGAGATTTTCCTATTTAGGAAATGCCATAATGTTTGAAGGTCAAAAGTAACCATAAGTTATGAGATTTTTAGTGTGTGTGTGTTATAGAACATCAAAAAATATTGATATTTATTGTTATTTTAATCACTTAAACATTTCTAAATTTTATTTTCCCTCTTAATTTTTTCAATATTTTAACGAAAATCCAATCATCCCTCTCCGAGGCTAGCAGTCAAAACTGGAAGTAACATTTTTCTTCTTTATATTTCCTTTTGAGCTTTGAATAATATTCTCTTATTTCTTGTGATTATTACTGATAGAACTTCTCAAAGAATTTTCAATCGAACAGGGTGTTATTATTTGAGTGTTATTTCTGATACTCGCCGAATCTCTACAGTATTTTTCTTCAATCTTTACTTTTATTTATTTTTTTCCATTACATTTTTCTGTTGAGCACCTGATATTGTGCTATTCTGTCACATTAGTTATTCTCTATTGATTTTTTAATCTATTTTGTTGTTCCTCAAATTTCGAAGTCTAAACTGATTATTAGGCAGGTGTGCGATTAGTCTCCCTAGCATCATTTACATATTTTTAAACACTTTAAGTATTAACTTATCTTTGTATGCTTTTCTTTTGACTCGCAATGCCATTTAAATTTTCAATTGAAGATATTTTGTATTTTAACTAATCTTCATTCTTTGTTGAATCCATCAAATCTGAGAAGTATTTCTTTGAAGAAAAAAATAGTGGAATAACTTTCTTAAGCTAATTCTGTCTGTTATTTTGTTTCTTTTCTACGGACCCTTTGTTAGAAGTAGTTAAACAAGAACTATCAAAAGATGGATTATTCTGAAAAGAACTTGATTTCTTTTCTAAAGGAGATTAAGTTGTTAATATTATTTTATGGCTAGGTATCTACGACGACTACTGCCCAATTAACTTTAAATAACTAGATATCTTTCTCCTAGTTTTCTCATAGGAACCTATGTCCAAGAAGATTTTCGTAGTTATTTTGCTATTTTTATTATTATTAATAATCTCCTTTGAAAGAGAATTGTTTCTGCTTTATTTTTAACTGGAGCAATAATTATAAATAGCTGATTAAGAATTACCAGAAAATGTTATTAATTGTGGGTTGTATTCTGTAAGTGAAGAAACTACAGGATTGCTTAAAGTCGACTAGCATTTTACTACCCCAGTTAATTATTGACATTATTTATTCTGTTGAAGTTATTGGTTATTAGTTCTTCTTGGTTCTTTTGAGTTAAATGAAGCTGTTGTATTCAAACATGTTCGGAGATTTTTATTGAATATTATTTCTTGAAGTGATGGATTGTTGTGTGTCTTCCTTTCGAAAGCTGTATGATTTTCTAGCTATGAATTTTAAGGAAGACTTATTGATTCTCCTGTTTTTGCTATCTTTTGCTCTCCTGTTTAGAAATTTCTTTGAGTTTCTCTGAATGAAGGAGACCAGCATTTATTATTATCCATAATTTCTTCATTTTTCTATTGATTTTTACATTCAATATTTGAAATATCCACTTCCCAAAGCTAGGGTCTCTCATGCGACTACTCATTCCTGAGCTGTTACGATAATTCCAAACAGTTTAAATAACCATTTTAACTTGATTTTTGAGTTCGATTTTATTCAATTCCAGATTAGTTTATAACATTATTTTCATTTCTTTTTCTCTTAATCTCTTTGCATACCTACTCACTCCAATTATTTTCATATTTTTCATTATTTCTCTATCCAGTCTCCTAATATTCCTCATTCTTAGAGTTTTATGGTACTTCATCGATCTAGAAGCTGTCTCTGAAATTCGATTCATCACTTTTGTTGTACTAAACGAGAAAATGATCTTACACTAACTCTTCCTCAATGAAATATCCAATTCGGTTGTAAAGGCTATCTTTTGGCTCATTCAAAAAGCTATCAATGTGAGTACTTTCAAATATTTAGTTCTTCTTGCAATTCTGATGAGCAGACTAACTAGTTTTAGGATGTATTACAGATGTCAATTTATAATTAACTTTTCCAGAAAAATCGGTTTGAGGTAACATATTCTAGAAAAGCTATTGATTTTAACAAGCTTATTCTGCATCGTTTATCTTGCTCATTTATTAATAATTTCTCTCAGTATTTAACTTCTATATTGCCTACTCATTATTGGAGCTTTCAAACATTTGATTCGTCACAAAAATAGGATTTTAACTCAGAGAAGAGTATCTGTTGTAATTATCTTTAATGAATCTGCTATTTTTGATTTATCCATAATCTTAAAAGGAAGTTCTATTAAATGCAGTGTCCTTCATAGTTTTTCCCATATTCATAGGTAGTAATTCATATTTATCATCTTTATTACATTAGATCTCTTAGTTGTTGCTGACTTATTGAAATAATTTACCATTCAATTAGTCAGTGAACTCCAATTCCTTCTCAAAATTTTCCTAAGAACCAATGTCAGATAAAGTTATTGTATTCAATCTCTCACCTAATGCAGGTGTAGGCTATGTATTGGTATTATCAAATTTAAAGCTTAAAATACCTTTCTAAATATCTTTATTGGAAATTAAAAATTCAGGTAATCTTGAAGGAGAATTGACTCTTAAGCTATTAGAAGGAGGATTAGTTTAGAGGATTCTATGGGTTGGGGGATTTTTTGGAGAAAAGAATTCAGTGAGCTACTTATTCTTTGCTGGTTTTGAAGAATATTCTGTTGGTAAAGAATTCTTGACAGAATAGCTCCAGAGTTACAATATATTTGGTAAGTTAACTTCATTGGTTGTTGAGCAATCTAATGAAGAGAGTTTCATAGAAGACTACTTAGAATGATCAGGAATGATGACAACTTAAATAAAATTGAAGGAATTAGGATAATCTCTACAATGCAAGAGAAGAAGAAAGAAAAGTTGTGATTATTTAGATAAAAACAATTTAATTATTATTTTTTAACAATCCACTCATTCTATTTGAATTTTGAGCTAATGAACTACGAATTAGAACGACCTATTAAATGTTCTTTTTATTTATTAATCCAGTTAAAAGAAAATACTTAAGAAATTTTAGTATTCATTCAAAAACACTTACAATAGTTTTTATTAATTTTTGAGATTTAAAAATATTATTTATCCAAACAGGTTTTATTTACTTTTATTTGAAGACTGAAAATTAGTTAGTTTAGCAAAGAATTCCTTCAAAGAAGGTTGAAATATCGTAAACTTTTATTATATAATTCAGAGTTTTTGTTGAGAAAAAGTTCAAATTGACATTAATTTGAGAATTTTCTTGTCTTTACGATTGTAGCTATTAATGAAAATTAAACTTATCCTACAAATTAAGCTAAAGTTTCTAATATTTCCTTTCAGTACTGCTCCTCAACTGGCTAATGGACCAGTTACAATAGATAAGAAATCACTCTTAGAATTTACTAAAGTTCTTAATTTAGATTTTTTATTTAATTTCTTACCCTCAACAAACTCCTTTTAAATTTATATTGAAGAGTATTTCAGACTTTCATAATCTACAAGTTCTTCTCATTATTTTGTATTCAAACATTGCATTCGCATGCATCACTGGGACATAATGCCTTATGAACATTGAGAACTCTTTCTTTTATTTCCCAATGAATTCTGATTATTTCTAAAATATTAAATCTCTTCTTCTATTTCCTGTAATATTACTTATACTCTTCCTTGAAAATGAAATCTCTATCTATATCACATATTGATCTTATAGATTAAAAGATTTCTGAATAAAATATAATTAATTCTTTTTGCTTCAGATTGAGGTTTAAAACAGGAATTACATAGATAATCTTTAGATTCATTTAATTGAAAAATATAAATCAACAAAGAAGATCATTAATAAACGAGGAGACAAACAAACATGGAACAGTAAAGACACATATTCACTCAAAAAGAAGAAAAACCTTTATCGGATGCTGAGTCTGATAAGGAAAGCAGCGATTCAGAGTTTGAAGATATAGAAAATAGTTCAAATGAAGCTTAGTGGAAGGAAGCAATTTAGAATTGTGAAAGCACTTACATATCAGATGCTAAGGAGTATCTAAAATGGGTTAAATCAGAGAAAAAAGTAAAAGTAATGGAAGAGCAAGTACCATGGGATTCAAATGTGCAGATATGTGATGTGTCATTACATCGCGGAGGTCCTCTTGAGGATAAAAAATATGCGTATTTCCCTAAATTCAGGATAAACATTAAAAGGGGAAATAGTGTATGCGTTGTGAATAAAGTGAATGAAAATGAAGAAGAAGCATTCTTTTGCAGGAGAGGTAAGTTATCCTCAAAAAAAGAGAAATAATTCATGAAAAAATAATATTTTCTAATTCCGCTTAGGTATGAGGAAGTTCTATGACATGACCAGCGAATATCTTGAACCAGACCATAAGTTAGGTGGATATCATTAGAAAGTATAATTCCTGACATTAGACAAAGCTAAAATGCTCTTAGAATAAGGCAAACATTACATTCATCTTTGCAATCTTTTCAAAGAAAATGGTGAACATTGCTAGATTTCATATGTAGCTAGATTTGGTATGTGGCTAATAGCTTCCAAAAATGTGACTATTTTAGTGAGAAATCGCTCTGATGCTGATTAATACAGCTCGAAACTAAGATATTATTGGGCAAGATTGATTTGTGATGAATGGTTCAATATCCTCGATGGTCTCACTCCTTCTTAAATAGTATTTACAATATTAATAATTTGTTTATCAATTTTTTCATTTGTATTTGATTAATTAGGAGCTACTAAAGGAGAAAATGGATTCACTAACATTCATTGGTGAGCATTGTGGCAATCCGAAGCATTAGCATATTTTTAAATATGACAAAGTTTAAATAATATTCTACGCAATCGTCAAAAACAATTCAGTAGATGTCTGTCTTCCTGTAGATTAGGCATTCTAAATCTTTGAATTGTTTGGATTAAAAACTGTGAGAAGAAGAGATATTAAGAAATTAGAAAATTACTAAGAAATGACACATGCATTAAAAACTGAATTAAAAAGAGTTGGATCAGGATCGATGGAAGAAGAAGGTGAAGGAGGTGTTATGTATATTGTATCAGAAAATAAAGAAACAGGGGAACAGTAAACGATAAGTTGTTGTAAGTTAAAGACTACTGAATACAACATTTACAGGTAAAACACAATAAAGCAGAGTTGTTGAGAAGATAATAAATTAATTATTTTGTTTTTATTTTTCGAAAAGGAAAATGAGAGAAATTTTGAAGTTAATTCTTCAAAAGAAAAGTCAAGCTGGAAGGAAAAATGACAGATTTAAAGCAGAAGTTGAGTCAATGGCTGCTGATTTTCCTCCACCTAAACCGCTTGAGTTCTACCTTGAAATAGGCAAAAATGCTTTTTCATATGTAGATGAGCATCTTAAATAGCTTTCTCCAGATATTCTGAGATATGAGTTTCTTTCTTTTTTAGAAAATATTTAGAAAAAAAAATCATAAGAAAAATAAGATCAAAAACCATAAAAGCCAGGTAGAATCATTCTAATAACTCCTCCTGGACACTTTTCTGATAAATTCATTGTTAGTCTGTAGAATGCCCTTTCAATCGATTAAATTGATACTCAATGGAGAGAAGATCTTCCTCTTATCAAGTAATTAGTTCATTCTTACACTTTAATCAAAAATACAATGTTATTTATCTTCTTTTTGTTGATTTAGAAATCACTTGAGTCTGCTACATATTCTCCCTAGAATTAGTGAAAAATCTTCTAATTTAAACGTCCTGTTTGTTCTTGCTGGTTTCGATCTTGAAGGCTAAACAAAATGTATTGATAGACTCGAGAATGACTCTGAAACTTTAAAGCAATCTAAGTTTTCTGCTAATATGTTCTAATTTATTACAAGCAAAAATAAAAAACAAATGGTTGAGCTGCTTTTCTAGAAAATACAAGGATTCATAGCAAGTTTAAAGTCAACGATTTAATCTGAGAAATGCATGATTCTACCGACTATTACTTCAGAGGAAAGTGCTCTTGCTGCTATTCAAGCTGGATTCATAAATATGATCACCTGCAATGAGAACAAAGAACAAGATAATCAAGAAAAAGATAGTTTAACTTAAAACCTCACTGGAATTAACAACTAAACAAAGAAGAGAGTCACATTTATTGTACCAATTGCCCTTCCTGGCTCTGGAAAAACATTCTTTGGAGTAATTTAGTATTTTTTTAATTTCAGAATATTTATTAAAATTATGCTATTTTTTTCAGAAACTCCTTGAAAAAGCTGTAAACGAAGGCGAAAACCAAACTTCATGCACATTTTTTAACATTTCAAGCGATGAAATTAGAGCAGAACTCATGCAAGAATATGCCCAAACACGAAAAGAAAGAGAACTTTCCCATTAATAACTCTTTGAGGCTACTGCAATCAATGCAAAGTTACGATACAATGAAGCGATTAAATAAGTAATCGCTAAGGTTCAGAGTTAAGAGAAAAAACATGCGATTGTATATTTAGATAGAGTGACTCCTCCTTAAATTCTAGAAGATATCTTGTCACTGATTGAAGAAAAATAAGATTTAGAAGTCAGAGTTGCAGCATATGTATTAAAAAGCAGTCATCAAATGAGAAGTGGAAAACATAGTTATTTGTTTTCAGAATAGATCCTCCTTGGTTGCCTTCATAATTCCCTTGCAAGAGAAGATCACGAAACACTTGTGGGTGATGCAACATATTTGACGAAAATTTGTTTAAAATTCTTCTAAATGTTTAGAGATTGCTCAGTGAACTCGTTAGCGTCACTCAGTAAAATAAGTATTTTAGTTTAGCTTCCATTGATTGTTGAAACAACATCCGATATCTAGTAATCTCTTATGAAAAAAGTAGAAAAAGCGTTAGATCTTATTCCAGTTGGAGGAAATGCTCCAGACTCACCTATTTTCACTGATTTGATACAAAGTTTCTATGCTGCGGAATTAGAGTTTTGTCATCCAGACGTTCTCAAACTCACGAATACTGCTAATAATTTCGTTAAAGCTATTTTAGCTATTATCTGATTGAATTTATTCGGTTATTTATTATTCTAACTTGATTAGAATTGAATTTATGTCTACAAGTTAATTGGTATTGTACTTTTCTTCTGGGAAGAGATGAATCATATTTTAGTAGGCAATATAAAAACAAGTATTTTGAAATAATTCATTTCTAATAGATTAGTTATTTCTTATTTTTATTTAATGTAGCTGCAAACATTAACTGAATTAATTGATTCTCCCATTTATTATTCTTTCATTAACAATAAAGACTTAAAAATATTGAATTTAAGGAGCAAAATATTATGTAAGATTTATTTCAAAAGGGTTGAAATGATACTAATACAACTCAAAAGATAAAGATGCTAGATATTTATATGGATAAAAAGAAAGGGGAATTCGATTAAAGATCAAGGAAATTGAGGAAAAGAGTGTGGGAAAGCTGCAAAGAAGGAAGGGAAATCGGATAAGCCGGAAAGGGAAGAAATGAAAAACAGCTTGTTTTTCGACCATAAAGGTCAGCAGATCATAAAATAAGCCCAAGGGACTGTCACATTATTGTGTTAGTTTATGATCTGAGGAGTTGCAGAGAAGAAAAAGAAGATTCTCTGAGGAACGAACTAGAGCCTATGCTTTAGACTATTTCGAAGTTCAAAAAGGAATGATCACCTGAAAAGGATGAGAAAGAGACTGTTTTGAGCTATTTATAACCAATCTAATAAGTTTTAGGATTGTCAGAATGCTTTCTCTTGAGATTTGATATGGAGGAATGCTTCATATATTGCTAATATTTTGAATGAGATGTACTACTAGCTTATGCTTCAGGTCTTAGTTCCTCTTCAAGCTCATTGGAAGAAGAAGAAAATGAGGGATTTGAGAAACTGCTGAAGACGTCCCTATTAGAATGAGAGTATCTAGACTATTATGGAAGATTGGATGTGATAACAAAATTATTCTAAGAAATTACTGAAGTTGACAATTCACAGTAAGGGCTTGTTTTATTAGGAGAAGACTATTAAATTGATCTAATCTAGGCTACTTTTTCGGTTATTTATCTTGAGGAAGATGACGACGAAGACGAAGACGCCAACGACGATGAATTAGTTGGTAAAAATGATTCAATAACTCCAATTTTTCCCATAATGATATTTTGTTCTCTTGCAAAATAATTGATTCTAAAATTGCGGAAAACACCATTCCAGAGCTCATTGAAATTTCTATATTTTTGCTCAATTGAGTGTCTTGAAAGGAACGATTCTAGCACTAACAAGGCGCATAATTTCTTTTAGAAAATTGTAGCATATTTCTTAGAATTTTTATCTGCCAAGAAAAGATCTCTAGCTTTGCTTTCTAACTCAGAATTTCCTTTCACAATATCAGAAAGCAAAGCAATGTACTCTCTCTCAAGACCCTTGGATGATATTTCTTCATTGTAAATGTAAATTAATTAAATGTACTTTGGAATCTTCCTGAATTCGCTTGAGCAATCCTTGTCAAGTTTCTTGAGAGGGTATTCTATTCTTTTCTTAGCTTCACTTTTAGTTTCAGGAACGCCAAATTTAGTCTTAACAAGAAGTCCACAAACATAGCATTCGAAGAAGTAGTTTGAAAGTGTTGCTTAGAAGATTTTATTAATATCTTTGGTAGTTTTGGATTTTTCAATTATGATGATTTGAAGGATTTCTCTAGCAACGGAATCAATTTGATCCCTGATAAAAGGGAGATCATGAACACTCTCGATGGATTAAGCCATCATATGATCTTCAATTTGAGCAGTGGAAGCTGACATTTCGTTGTAATTCATTGAGTAGTTTGGGTAATTTATATTTGAATTGTTATTCTTGAGTTTAATTTGTTTTCGAAGTGAAATTCTTTATTATGAGTTTTAGCCTTTCTAACTCTTCTTAAATCAAAGGAGAAAAAACAGAAAAAGCATTGATCTCCTAACGCAAATTGGACTAAACGGAAAAGGGAAATGGAAGAATTGCATAGATTATTCATTTACATGTATTCAATTTAAAAATAATTCATTTTTCGGTTCATTAGTTTATTCGTTAATCTCTGTATTTCCTTTTTTGAAGCGGTTTTTTTACATTAGTTCAATATAAGTCCATCTTCGGAAAAATAAAAATATGCGTTACAGTCAAGCGTTTTCTTTAAGACTTTCAATGTAATACGTTGATTTATTACTTTTTCTTGTGGTAGCCTCACTTTAATTTATTTGTGCGCTACCAATCTTATCATTTGAAGTCAATCACACACAATTCTTGTGGGAAATAAAATTAACCATGGAGTCATTACTACCAAGCTGCCTAATTACTTTTTCTTCCCCAAATAATCAAAGAATTCTTAATTTATGTGTTTCAGTGTAAGGAAGATTTCAAATGAATTAATAGATTAACTGTGGGGGGAATTACTAACTCAAATGCGTTTCCTCCTATTAGCTCAAAATAAATACCATCTGATCTCTTTTTAATTTCTCTCATTCTTCTATGATACGTTGGGAAGTATTACGAATAAGTTCGATTGGATAAGACTTAAGTATTCTATTGGAAGATTCAAAGGTATTTTAGATTTTTCTTAAGTTAAAAAATAATTTCTAATAGAACAATAAGAATAATAAAAAATTATGTCATTAAGTTATCTTATGCCAACCATTCGGATTAATACCTAAAAAACAATAAAGAAGGGTTCCATTAAATTAAGTTAATACCATCAAAATATATCCAACTTCCAAAAGGAGTTTGGGGTACTCAAAAAATAAGAATTAATTTGAGTTCTTTTATTTCAAAGTAATTTAACAAAACTGAAATAACTATTCATGGTCGAACAGTTAATTTAATGCTAACACACAAACACTTTTATATTATTTTTAAAATTCTTGAACGATCAGTTAAAAAAGAGCTGAAATACTGAAAAATCAAGATTTTAATAGCGAATTATTGTATTTTCTTGATTTAAAATAATGTTCCATTCATATGAATTTGAAAAGTTTTTGGTTTTTTCCTATGATTTAATTAGATAATCAAACCGATTAATCTTAAAAATGCTAAGTAATTTTATGTCGATAAACTGTAAGGTTAATTTTCTCAAAGAAATCATCCTATTGAATTCAATAATATCTCACATTCTGTTATTGGTTATGAATATTTAGAAAAAGGCTGGCTAAGATTTAAAAAATAATTAAAAAAAGAAAGATTATTAGTTTAATTGTCTGTTTAGAGATGTCCTTTGATTTTAAACCGTAATCATATTGATCATTGAAACACAATGGAAAGAAATGAATATGTAATTATGGCACATAACAAAAGTATGTTACTATGGATGATATATTATGTACTGATGCTTGATGAACAAACAAAAGAACTAATAAGATGAACTGAAACAATCAGGAGCATATTCAGTTAAATTTCAGTAATAACTGGAAATTAGAAGAAAAATGAGAATTACAATATTTTATTTAGAAAATGAGGGACTATGAAAAATAAAAAGAAGAAGAATTGACTTAGAAAATACATAAATAATTGAAACACGTTTATTTAAACAAATATTTCAAAAAATTTTGCTAAAAGCTATTAGTAACAAACAAAATCCTTCTTTTTGAAAAAAAAAATATGAAAGATAAATTGATTTGAGTTCAATTATATCAACAAAAATTGGAATACTAATTGATAAT